>Ga0155147_130_pt1 | contig 44930 bp, 46 predicted proteins | sample RifCSPhighO2_01_FD_106115 | JGI IMG/M metagenome (GOLD analysis project Ga0155147, IMG submission 106115) | Candidatus Levybacteria bacterium RIFCSPHIGHO2_01_FULL_36_15
CGGTTCAACATTTGCTTTCCAAGCAAAAAAGACGGGTTCGACTCCCGTATCCCGCTCCAGACGGGGCAGTGTCTCCAGAAAAGTTGCGAATGCTCTTTCCTAAGAGGTTAAATTAACTAAACTCTCATCTGAGAGCTGCAATAGTATTTTGAACTTGAACTTTATGAATCCTTAATTGTATTATTAAAATAATATGGTTCCCCAGGGGCTAACGGTGGTTTGCTCTGTGGCGAGGCATAGAGATTATGAATTCACTTCACTTTAAACTAGCTTGTTTTATTTTTACACTAATTGTTGTTTTACTCTTTTTTGGTAATAATACTTATGCCGCACCAGCCCCTCACGGGATTGCAGTAAACCCTCAGACAAATGAATGCGCTTCATTTTGGCCAGGTGATGAGTTTAGTGGCTTCAAACTACCTGATGGCTGGGAATTTTATAGTTATTGGGACAAGACTTCTTACGGGACGTGTGATGTGAATTTTAATCGCCCTTATGAAGAAAATGCCCGGTTATGTTGTGAACAACTCCATTTAATTTATAAATCTGATAAAGAGTGGGAAATAGTTAGCAGAATGTCTCCCCTAGAGAGAATGTGGTTCAAAGGTAATATTCCACTAACTGTACTTATAATACCAGCAAGTCTTTTAGCTCTTATAGTGTATTTGGTGTTGAGAAAGATTAAGTCCTGAAGGTATACAAGGTGAAGATATCTGTCACTGTTAATATATTGGAATTCTATAATTACTTCATCTTGGCAAGTCTCTAGATCTTGTAAGAACATTTGATAAATGTCTTCTCATAATAAAGCTGAGAGGTTGAAGTATGCTCATTTATCTTCTTCCTTGCGTTGATACAGCTCCATTAACTTGCTAAAATGAGATAGGTAGTTGAGCAGGATTAGTTCAAAATAATTTGCATCTCCCGCTCAGAAGCGTTTGAAATTATTTTAGGATGTCTTTTCCTAAATTTCTAGCTTGATTTAACCAAAAAGCTTCACATGTTTTAAAATCAAAAGGAATGAGCATACGAGGAAAATCTTTGAACTCTTTGACCATTAACATCCTTGACCCAAGTTGGACAGAATCTACATACCAGTCGAATTTTATTCTGGCTTGTTTTCTTAATTCATTAATACTCCATCCTGTTTGTTGAATTATACAATAGAGATCAATAAAGTCTCGGCTTCTTGGTTGTGTTGATATCGTTTGTAATTTGTTAACAGCAATATCAAACATACTATCAATAGAAAGGTTTTTAAAATGTAGTTTTTTATCCAGACGCGGAAAAGGGTAATAATTGAAATCTATCTTTAATGCTTCCGAGTCCTTATGTAGAAAAAAAGTATGTAAACCCATCTGGTTTCTATATTCTGTTTTTTCAAGTTGAAGTTTCAAAATAAGATTTTTAATAAACGCTTGGATGGGAAGTAGACTGAATTCTTCTTCACTAAAAAAATCTAAGTCTTCCGATAGACGATGATGAAGATGAAACTCTGCTAATGCAGTACCGCCGGTTAAATAAAATCTTTTCACTAAACCCGGGGTTTTAGTTATTTCACTCAAGGCACTTTTTTGAAAAGGAGTTAGGATTGTTTTGGCCATAATAAAAAATGCAAATATTCTTTATAGATCGGATCGATTCTTAATTTACTCCAATATCTTATTAAAATATTTCTATTTAATTTTTCACCATCCAAGCCATAATTAATTAATTGTTCAAGTTTCCAGATAGTATATTCTTCTGGGTTCTTTTCCAACTCCTTAGTATCAGTGTTCCAGTTGTACATAACTACATTATATCATCATTTTTGGGTTTTATTTTTCATTCCCGCAAGGGGCTAAATATACTTCCATCAGCTTATTAAAATTAGGATAGATAATTGAATAGATTAGTTCAAAATAATTTGTGTCTCCCGCTCCAGACGGGGCAGTGTTTCCAGAAAAGTCACGAATATATTGATACAACGGACTAATCATACAGTCCAATGTACCAGTATAGTTCCAGGCCACTTGACTGAGGAATACTGAACCAATAAGCACTTTTAGCTGCGGAATTGTTGATCTTCTATACGTTTCCCCTAAGTTCACAAGAAAAACCCTTGTAAAGGAAGTAACAACGTCTATATTATATTTTTCTATAGCAGTATCGTCTTTGGTTATTTGTGCCTTGATGATTTTATCTTCTATTTTTGGAAGAAATTTTCGCCAGTTTTTTTCGTCTTTTAACCTTTTTCACTTGTTTTATACAATAATATTTGATACAAGTTATAAGAACAATGAATCCAGTTTTCAAAACAAAATATGTATGTAAACAATGAAAAAAGTAGGAAAAGTAGGGCTACTTACAGCTCACCGCTTGCACTAAAGCTTAAAAGGAATTTTCCAAAATTCAAGCCCTTCGATTCCACTCAGTGTAAAAGGCAACTTCTCTTTTTTTCACTTCTGTTTTTGATATTTTTTTTCCAAGCTGGAAACGTTTACGCCGCGGCTTTGACCAGTGTTGCAGATGTTCCTTGGTCTTCGGATGTTTCCACCAGTGGTAAACACACTATTAATTTTACTACAGTAACATCAATCCCGGCAGATGGAAAAATTATCATTACATTCCCTTCCGGTTTTACTGTTTCAGGTGCAACATTTGACAGTTGGAGTGGTATTGATGGAGGCAGAAGTCTATCTGTCTTGGGTCAAGTCATTACGATCACCAGAGATAATACAGGCACAAGTTCAACTGCCGGAGCAAAATATATGGTTTTAGATAATATTACCAACCACTCAACCGCTACAACTTATACGGTCACGGTTGAAACTCAGGATAGTTCTTCCACAACTCTTGATGGTCCAACGACTTCGTCCAATTTTACGATCACGAATACATCAGACGGTCTTGATACTTCTGCGCCATGGCCAATATGGCTACATGATCAAAGAAACTCGGCCACATCAACAAATTCAGGGCCAAGTTATCCAGCAATCAGATGGAGATTTTTAGCAAGTGATTCAGCTGATAATCATCGTTCAGTCATTCAAGGATCAGATGGAACGATTTACTATAGTAGTGCTACCATACTTTATGCGATTAATGAAGATGGGAGCACTAAATGGTCAACTGAAAATGCTCACGGTATTAATATAGGGACGGCTTTGACTGTCAGTGGCAGGATTTATACTTATGGGAGTGGGGTGTTGGTGGCAAGAGATACAAGTGATGGAAGTATAATTTGGTCATATACCACTGGCCTAACGAGTAGTTATTGGAACAGTTTTAATATTTCACCTGATGGAACTGTTGTTATTGCTGATAACAGTGGAGTGGAAGGAGTAAATTCTGACGGAACAAGAAAATTTTTAACAACGGGTTCTATTGGTCGCGATACTACGCCGGCGATTGATAGCTCAGGAATCATTTATTTAACAGATGACGGTTCAACTGGTGGTTATTATCCTGATGGAAAAGTTAAATATACAAGTAGTTGCCTAGGAAACAGCGTAGGGAATCCGGGCGCACTGACTGCTAATGAACAAAATTTTCTGCACACCGGCAGAAGTAGCTCTAATCCTACAGCAGCTTGTGTTGCATCCGATGGCAGTACACTTTGGTCGGTAGCTTCTACTGGAGATGGATATCATGTTGGAGCACTTTCTCCCGATTCATCTGTTTATTACCACAAGTTTAGCGGGTTGACGGCACGAAGTGTTTCAGATGGTTCGGTTATTTGGAACAATAGTTCTGCTGTTAGTAGTAACTGGGCAGAACAAATTGCCGTGGATTCAAACGGACGTATTTACTCGGGGGTTTATGCAGTTGATAGTTCTGGCACTACAATATGGAATCTTGCGGGATTCAGCGGTGACTATATTGCTATTGGACAAAACCAGCAAATTTATTATGTGCAGCACTACACGGACTATATTTATGCTTATCAAAACTGGACTCTTTCTGCTTCTGCAAATACTACTTATTACAAACTCGGAGATACGTTAACAATTACAGCAACTTCTTCTATGTTGCAAACTGATCCCTCAGATCCTGGAGAGGATAATAAAGTCCAGGCAGTCATGCCAAATGGAGACAAAGTTGTGCTTTCTTATTCATCTTCAAGTGGAGGGAATACTACCTGGACAGGAACGTACACTATTCCAACAGGTACAACAACTGGTTCGTATGCTGCAACAATAGAGGCTGCCCAATACAATGTAGTGACAGATACCAGCACAACCTTTGACTCGGCTCCAACGGGATCAAGCAACACAGGTATAACTTCTACTTTTTCCTACACTGTAGACGCTACTGCACCCGCAGAGGCAGAAATAATTTCTCCTTCCAATTACACAAAAGATGATACAAAACCAACGCTTCGGTTTAAAAAAGCCAGCGATGCCTTAAGCGGACTTTCTTCTTACTCGGTTTTATTGGATGAAGGTAAAAACAGGAATTTCTCGACTACAAATATTCCTACATCAGGAAACGGTTCTGCTTCATATGTTTGGAAAGACGATTCAGCAGTTAAAATTGAATTTTTAAATGAGAACGATTCAAACAGCAGTAATGATGAAATCAAAGTCTATTTCAAGGGGCTTGATAACGGGGATTTAACCGAAGGAAAACATGTCTGGAACGTCAGAGCTTATGATGCTGTTGGTAACTCAGCAGTTTCTACTGGTACTTTCTATATTGATAAAACTTCTCCTTCGATTTCCGAACTGGCAATTGCTAATGTGAGCCTTGTTTCTGGTGGAAGAAAATATACTCTTGATATTACTAACCGCATGCCATCATTTTCCGGTAAAGCAACAGATTCTTACAGCAGTAGCGAGAGAACAAATAGTAATAATACCAAAGATACCTTTGACAAGGTATCTTCCGGTCCAGACAAGATAACATTGACAATAAAGAAACTAAAAGAAGGGTTAGAAGTAAAGGATGAAAATTTTGAAGAACATCTAACCAGGGAATATCAACTATCCGACGTTCAAGACACTCAAAATCAAGAGAAACACACTCGCTTTTATATCACCATTCCTTATCCTTTAGTTGATGGGTATTATCAAGTTAAATTGTCTTTAATAGATAAGGTTGGAAATACTTACGACTATCAAGTTTTTTATTTAATGTTAAACTCGATTCAACCACTCACCGCAGTAACTTCTTCTACTAATACTAATAGCAATAACAATCTAGAAACCGAGATAATTGAACAAGAAACAATTAAAACTATAACTCCCGAAGAAAAAGAACATGTAAAACAAGAAGGATACTCTGTAAAAATAAAAGTTGTCGATAATAAAAATAACCCTGTCAAAGGGGTGAGAGTAACAATCCATTCAAGAATCCAAGAAGCCATAACAGACAAAAACGGTATTGTTTCGTTTACCAGTGTTGAAAAGGGAGAACATAAAATATTGATTGTTTATAACAATTATGAAGGTGAACAAAAGGTTAACTTAACCGGCAATGATGTTAGGGAGTTTAGTTTTACTATTCAAATAAAACAGAAAAGTGCTTTTACCGATACAAAAGTAATCTTTGCCATCAGCTCATTGACAATCATAATTGTAGTGTTAGGAATATTATTAGTTAAAGCAAGAAGAAACAAAGGACATGCATAGACCAAATTTAAACAAAGATCAAAAAAATTAGTTGTGGGCTCTTTCATATGCCTCAAGTTGCAGCTTGTCTTACAAAAAAAAGCTAATAATTAACAGAACTATTACTATCATTTATTTGTATGACTGGGACATAATTCGTCATGCTGAATTAATTTCAGCATAGATTTTAGTCAGTTAAAGTATTAAAATGTTAGAGTTTATGGACGGTGCGGTTATTACAAAAAATATTCCAACAGTATTTATCATTTTTGGCGCAACCGGGGACCTCATGTCCAAAAAAATTGTCCCGGCGTTTTTTCATCTCTATAAAAAAAATAAACTTCCAAAACTTTTTAAAATCATTGGTTTTTCAAGAAGAAATTTAACCGTTGATCAGTTTAGGGGTTTTGTAATGACTCTTCTTGAAAATCAAATAGCCCATAAAGATAAAGATCTTTTTAAAAAATTTTTATCGCTTTTTTTATACCAGCAGGGTGGCTTTGATCGAATAAAATCATACAACCAGCTTGCTCAAGTACTTGGTAAAACGGATAAAGATTGGAGTGTTTGTTCAAATAAGCTGTTTTATCTTGCCGTTCCGCCGCACTTTAACAAAACAATTTTTGAACACTTAAAGACTTCCGGTCTCACAATTCCCTGCGGGCCTGAAGAAGGGTGGACAAGAGTTATAGTTGAAAAACCTTTTGGCAAGGACTTAAAAACAGCGGAAGAACTTGATACTCTTCTTGGCAAACTATTCAAAGAGGAGCAAATCTATAGAATAGATCACTATCTGGCTAAAGAAATGATGCAGAACATTTTAAGCTTCAGATTCGCAAATAACCTTTTTGAGGAAGTTTGGAATAATAATTTTATTGAAAGGATAGACATAAGGCTTTTGGAAAGCATAGGAGTTGAGAAAAGAGGCGCTTTTTATGATGGAATAGGTGCCTTAAGAGATGTAGGCCAGAATCATCTTTTGCAGATGCTGGCTCTGATAACTATGGACCAGCCTGAGAATTTTGAATCAAATGCTGTAAGAAAAAAACGGGCCGAAATTCTGAAAACTTTAAGGATTTTACCAGAAGATGAAATAAAACACCACACATTCAGAGCACAATATAAAGGATACAGGCAAATTACAGGAGTTAATCCGGATTCCTCCACTGAAACATATTTTAAAACTGTTGCGTATCTTACTTTTTCCCGCTGGATTGGCGTACCAGTATTTTTAGAAAGCGGCAAAAGACTGCCCCGTAAAAAAGAAATTGTTGTGACATTTAAACATCCCATCCCTTGTCTTTGTCCGCCAAACGTTCCCGAACACTACCAGAACAAAATAATATTTTCTCTTGAGCCCAGGGAAGAAATTAAAATCCAGTTCTGGTCAAAAAAACCGGGTCTTGAGTTTGAAATGGAAAAAAGAACGCTCAATTTTCTGTTCAGAAGAGAAAAACAAAAAACCCAGTATGTTGAAGAATATGAAAAGCTATTGTTGGATTGTATTGCTGGTAATCAGCTTCTTTTTATAAGCACGGATGAAGTAAAGCCTTCCTGGAAATATATAGATCCTATTGTTACCGCTTGGCGTAAAAACCTGGTGCCTCTTGAAATATATAAACCTGACTCAAAAAAAATTCTGGTAAAGTCTTTAAGAATTGAAAATAGAAAAACAGAGGAAACAATCAAGAAAGAAATAGGTATTATCGGTTTGGGAAAAATGGGAGGAAACATAGCAAGAAGGCTGATAGAAAAAAACTGGAGAGTGGTAGGATATAACAGGACACCTGATGATACTAAGATTCTTGAAAGAGAAGGTATGACCGGTGCTTATTCTCTTAAAGAACTTTTAGAAAAATTATCAAAACCAAGAATCATTTTACTTAATTTACCCGCTGGAAAAGCGCTGGATGACATTATTTTTCCAAAAAACGGCCTGCTTGAATTTTTGGATAAAGGGGACTTTATTATTGAAGGCGGCAACTCTTATTATAAAGACTCAATAAGGCGATACAACTTACTGCAAAAAAAAGGAATCCGTTTTGTTGACGCGGGAATTTCCGGAGGCCCGGGTGGAGCAAGAAACGGAGCTTGTATTATGGTAGGCGGAGATGAGAAGGATTATAATTCCCTTTTTCCTTTATTTTTGGATATGGCAACAGAAAAAGGAGTGATGTTTTTTAAAGGAGCGGGCGCGGGACATTTTGTAAAAATGGTTCATAACGGAATTGAGTATGGCATGATGCAGGCAATAGCGGAGGGATTTACTGTTCTTCAAAAATCAGAGTATAAACTAGATCTTGCAAAAGTTGCTAAAATATATAATCAAGGGAGCGTAATTGAATCAAGATTAATCGGGTGGCTTGAGGATGCCTTTAAAGTTTACAGTGAAGATCTTAAAGAAGTTTCCGGATCCGTAGGTTATACCGGTGAAGGGGAATGGACCGTGAAAACTGCTCATGAGCTAAAAATTGATGTACCCGCAATTGAAGATGCGGTTAAATTCAGGATTGAGTCTTTTAAGAGCCCCACTTATATGGGGAAAATAATTTCAGCAATAAGAAACCGCTTTGGCGGTCACAGCATTAAAAAATAAAATATCAGGAAGATAAATCGTTAATGATTTCCTTGCGGATTTTACATTCCATATACTAATATTGTAAAATATATCATATTCAAATATAAATATTTAAATTTTATATTTTTGTTGCGCCTGTAGCTTAATGGATAGAGCAACTCTCTTCTAAAGAGTAGGTTGCGCGTTCGACTCGCGCCAGGCGCGCATAATTAAGTTCAAAATTCAAAATGAAAAGTTCAAAATTGAATCACTTCTTGTATAATTCTTACAACTATCACTTTTAACTTTGAACTTTTAACTTTAAACTAATCTTATGTTTCCTATTTCTGACTCAGCAAAAAGTAAAAGGTTACCGTTTGTCAGCATATTCATAATTGCTCTTAATATTTATATTTTTTATAAAGAATTGACGGTTCCAAGTATGGCTGCATTCATAGAAAGTTACGCTTTAATTCCAAGCTATGTAAATTTGACAGATATTTCCAGCTTAGCTCCCTTTGTTACCGCAATTTTTTTGCATGGAGGTTTTTTACATATTATCAGCAACATGTGGTTTCTTTGGATCTTTGGAGATAATGTTGAAGGGTATTTAGGGCATTTTAATTATTTTCTGTTTTATCTTTTTGCTGGAGTTATGGGTAATATTTTGCAGTACGTTTTTTTTCCGTCCGCACAAATTCCCATGCTGGGAGCCTCCGGCGCAATTTCAGGAATATTGGGGGCGTATTATGTTCTTTTTCCGCACTCAAAAGTTAAAACCCTTCTGTTTATATTTATCTTTATAACAATTATAGAAATTCCGGCCGTAATTTACCTTTTTTATTGGTTTTTTATACAACTTTTTTCCGGGATTACCACTCTTGCATCCATTGCGCAAGGCGGTGTAGCATTTTGGGCGCATGTGGGCGGATTTTTAACAGGCGTGATTACCGCAACTACTTTTCGCAACAAACAAAGCAAAGGCTATATTGAAGGAGAGATTATCGGATAAAAATTAGCATTATTCTCACCATAATTATTAACTTTTTTCTGAGAAAATAATACCGTAAATGACTAATTTTTAATTTCTAATATTAATTAGATATTAGCCATTAGGAATTAGAAATTTTCAATTAAGCCTCTTTATGATATACTATTTCGTATATTGGTGGCTGTAGCTCAATGGTTAGAGCACTAGCCTGTGGAGCTAGTGGTTGCCGGTTCGAGTCCGGTCAGTCACCCAATATTTCAGCCTGGCAAACTATAATCAATCCACATTCATCGATGATTGAACGTCGTTAAGTCATAAATATCTATACATTTTATTTAAATAAGGTATAATTGGAATATGGATAATCAGTCTTTACCTTCTGATATTGCTCGATACTTTTGGGGAGATGATCTTAAACAGATTGATGTAAACAATAACCAAAAATATATAGTACAAACGCTTCTTGAAATGGGAAACAGCGACGCTATTAGATGGTTATTTTCAAAAATAGACAGACAAACTATTAAAAGCTTTTTACCAACTTTGAAGCTCAGCAAAAAATCAGCTAATTTTTGGAATATTTATTTATCCTGATATGAATTTTTATACAGAAGTAGTTCCTCAAGCAACTAGGTTAGTTTTGGATAATATTAAAGATATACCTGATATACAAAATTTTTATCTTAGTGGTGGTACTGCTCTTTCGTTATTGCTTGGTCATCGAGAATCAGAAGACCTAGATTTTTTTACAAAAAATTCTTTCCAGCCAACATTATTGCAACAGAAACTCTTACAACGTGGAACTTTAGAAAATGTGCAAATAGAAGAAGGAACACTAAATTTATTTTTGAATAAAGTAAAACTGCAATTTCAATATTATCCATATAACTTACTTGAAGAATTTATCCCGTGGGACGGGATTAATATTTCATCACTGGTTGATATTGCATGTACAAAACTTATCACAATCTCCATGCGGGGAAGTAAAAAAGATTTTATTGACTTGTATGTTATTCTACAACAAATGACGCTTGAACAATTATTTTCCAAATTAGATGAAAAATATGCAAAAGTGCAATATAACTATCCTCATATTTTAAAATCGCTTGTTTATTTTAATGATGCAGATAATCAACCGATGCCACGAATGCATAAAGATTTTTCTTGGGAAGATATTAAAGGTTCAATAGTTAAACAAGTAAAAAAGTTTACTTTTTAATAATCTGGAGTGCGATTTCCTTCACTCACTCACATAATCATCAAATCCACAAATCTAAAATAGTAATGAGGATATCAGTTAGAAATAAAAGTTAGTTAATAGCTGAATATAAAATATTAATGTTTTAAAAACTGAAGCTATGATTAGTGTAATTATTATCCTCTTTTTGCACGCAAGGAAGTACTCATTATCTGTCTAAATTCACCCATACCGGATTCTATAAAAGGTTTTAAAAGATCTTTTTCTACTGAACCTGTTCCCGTATATGTTGTTATTTCTTCAAGAACACGGTTCCAATCATCTCCCTCATTATAACCTTGTTGACCTGGAGGAATAAATTCTAGTTTTACTTGTTGAAACTTTAATTCTTTAGGATCTGGTCTCCCAGTGTCTAGAAAGCCTGTTTCTGCTTGATGTGGAATTCTTCCTGTTTTAGCATTAGCTACATATACGTAAGGATTATGGTCATGTTCTACTGTGAACTCATAATAATTTGCAGGGGCATCCGGCTCATCGCTCATTCTGTGAATAACTCTTCCCTTATATTCAGTACCAAGTTTTATAACGCTCCATATACTTTTTGGCGTTGTAATTACAACTCGACCTCCAAGTTCTTTTTTTACATCAAAAGACGGCCATTTTTCTTCAGGTTGCTTAATTTCTCCTACTTCTGGTGATTGTCCTTCAAACGAATTCATATTAAACTCTAAAATCATATTACTATAATTAATAAGCATAGTCAACTATCGTTTAAATTCTACTTTTAATATTGTGGTATTGGGCAAATAAATTCCGTTCCCAAGATGACGGTGCGAAGCTCGTCCGTTAGTCTACCCAAATAGATACCCACGCCCCTTCGCTTTAGCTCAGTGACGTGGTACTTTAGAGTTCAAGCTTCGCTTGTCCTGAATCCTGCTTTTTTTGATATTTAACATAGTTTCGTATCATCTCCTCATTAAGTCCAATTGTTGAAACAAAGTATCCTACAGACCAGAAGCTGGACGTATCGTAGTATGGTTTATCAAACCATGCTATCTCTTTTCTCATCACCTTCGCACTCTGACTTTTGAGTATATCTATTACTTTTGCTACTGCATACTTGGGTGGAATAATTGCTACGATATGCACGTGCTCAGGTTGTGCATTCAGTTCAACAATCTCTACCCCAACGATACGCCCTACAACATCCTTGATTACCTCTTCAACCCGTTTTTTAAAGTTCGCAGGATTCAGAACTTGATGACGATACTTGGTGACCCATACAATATGGTACTCTGTCCTATACGCTGCATGCGCAGAAACTCTTATCTCCATTCCTACCAGTATACGTCATCTCGTTCGGGCATTCACGCCCGCCCCTTCGTCTAACTCAGTGGCGGGAATCTCTGCTCGCTAATAGAAGAGAAGCGTATCAAAAACGGCAGTTGGGGATTAAAGAAAGGTTAGTAAATCAACATCAAGTTCTTTATTTAACTACAACCCTTGTAAAATTTAGACTATTAAATAAACTTCTATTTAATCGAATCAATCAAAGCTGAATCAAATCAAAACTTTAATAATCTTAAATCCTCTACTCAATCTAATTTCAAAATATCTTTATATGTCATTGCAATATGTGTTGCATGACCTATATTAAATATAGTATAATCTTTCATTTATTAGCTAATTTTCACGACATATCACCAATAATTGTAATAAAAAATGAAAAAAAATAAAAATATATTTAAAAAAGTCGAGGAATTCACATATCACAGATTACCCTTATTATTCTCATTACCTCCGGGAGAAGAGTTTAGCGAGACACACGAGAGTATTATAAGCAGTAATTTACTTATCGTAAAAAACAAACATGGATATACAAGAATATATTCTATGGGTGTGGAACTATTATTAGATGAAGAGATAAACAAAATATTATACAAAGACAAAATAAGATAAAAACAATACTTTAAGGTTTATAAAAGTTTTAAAATGAACCAGGAACAGTTACTTGAATTTGGTTTATGTTATTAATATAATCTACCACATGGTAGAAAAATATTCCGGAAGAACCCCGGATGGGAAAAACATTGGTACATGGTATCATCTTTCAAGAAAAGAAGTATTACATTTAATAAAGACCGGACAATATAATCTTGAGCAAGGAAAAACTTCTTAAAGATGTTATAGATGCAAATATTCAGGCTGTGCCAGGTGAGGAAGCCGAGCTGGAAGACCTTATAAAAGGCTGGGGTTTAAAAATTACTCTGATGAGAAAAGGATAATCTCTCTTGCTTTACTTGCCCTTTTTAATTACTAATTTTTACTAATCTATTACTTTTTTCTTTCTGCAGTCTTGCACAAATTATCTACAATGACAGGTTTATGGATAAATCGTTAATATTAAAGTACGCAAAACAGGATCTTGATACTGCAATTGAACTTATTTATATTCTGGAAGAAGATTTTCAGAAAAAACTAACACTTCTTAAAAAAAAAGCGGAAACGGCCAGTAATAAGAATAAACAAAAGTTGGTGGCTGAAGCAAAAAATTTGTACCTTGAGTATAATGAATCATTAACAATTATTGAAGATTTTATTGATCAGTATAATCTCGCAATTAAATCGCTAATTATGAAAAACCCGTAGGCTAAAACAGCTTCAAAAGTATCTAAAAACGATTAGACGCGATCACTTTCATTTCTTAATCATAATTCTCAACATATTCCTTGTATTATTGAAGTCAAGTTTTGAAATACCCTGTATTAGAAGCTGTAAGGATTTTGTAAGGTGTTTGTCAAGCAGGACAAGCGTTGTGTAAGTAAAATGTGAGGCAAAGGAGTAAATATAATGAGCGCGGAAACATTATCAGGCGGCGGTGCACAAGGATTTTCAGCTGGGGTATCAGCAGCTCCGGCAGCGCCTTCTTTTGAAGCCGGGCCAAGCGTATTACAGCCATCTATTTCAACTTCATTTGAAGCAAGTCCATCCTTCCCTGCTCCGTCTCCGTCAATAAATAAAATGGGTATATCTGGCGGGTCAAATATTCCTGAAAATTTGGGCTCAATGCCAAAACTAGATAGTTTTAATATGGGTTTTGAAGACAGAAGAATGCCTGATTTTGATTTCCAAGCAAAATCAGATTATGCCATTCTCTTCCAAGCAGGAGAAAATGAGATGGGAAAACCAACTCAGGGTTTTGAGCCTCCTTTTGAAACTAAAACAAAAGGAATAGCTTTTATTGAAATTCCATCTCCTAAAAAATCCCTTACCCACGACGTTGTGGCCGGGGCATTGAATGATTTTGCTTCACGGAATATTATGAACGAGCGATCTGACCCCGATCCAGTCAGGACTGACGATCATGGCATTGTGGTATGGAGTAAAGACAAAAAAGCAGGAACTTTGAATATAGAGACAAATGTTCCACTTATTGCAAAAGAGCCAGAACTACTTGATAGGGAAATTGATCTGGCGGGTTTTCATAAATTTCAAGATATTGCTACTACCGAAACACTTGACAATACGGATCCAATAAGCATAGTCGAGGCTCACACGAAGAGTGAAAAAGTTCCGGATTTGGTGCTGGATGCAAAAACACAAAATTTAATTGATTTGTATTTATCAAGATACAGTGTCCAGAATGCGCCTTCCAATGTAAAATTACAAGAGGAGGATCTAAAATTACCTGAGCAGCAAAATGAAGTAAAATCCATTCAGGAGCAGGAAGTTGTTGAAGTTGAAGATGTGTATCCGGCACTTCATGTATCGGAAGAATCCGAGGCACATTCTGCTAAGACAGATAAAAATGAGAAAATAGATCCTTTAGTTAAGGAAAAAGTAAGAGAGGATTTTAAACAGGCAGCAAAAGTTTTGGGCCTAATGGAAGAAATAACTCAAAATAAGCAGGAATCATTCGCAAGAGTTTCTAGAGTTTTAGATAAAAAATTTGAGCAAGATGGAATAGAGCCGGTAGTAGTTATTAGATCTTACGTGCACACAGCAGTTCCGGAAATAAGAAGTTCAACGATACAAGTGCCAGAAGTAGATATAAGAGTAAAAACACAACCTGCAACGTTTGGACAAGTTAAAGAAGTACTTCAGGAAGAAAATCAGCCACAGGAAAAAACACAAGAGAAAACGTTAGTATTGCCGGCCACTCGTGTGCAAGAAGATGAGAAGGTTAAAGAAGAAATAGTAGTGGATGAAGAGGAGGATGAGGAAGAAGAAAAAACAAAGAAAAGACCTAGGAAAATAAATAAAAAAGTTTATGCAAAAGATACAGGTACAGACAAAAATAGAATGGAGACTATTGTGAGTCTCGCAAAAAAAGCCTTGGAAGCAAGACCGGGAGTAGACAAGAAAATACCAGGACAAGATCTGGATTTACCCGGTCACCCGCCTCCACCAGAATTAAAAAGCGAGATGGTAAGAGATGATCCTTCTTATCCTGACGGTTCATATACAAAAATAGTTGAAAAAGTAACAAGTATAGGAGAAATCAGATCTGAAGATATTGAGTATTTGGCATTCAAGCTTGTGCATGATAATCCGGCCGTAAAAGTTGAAACTGGAGAAAATAATGAAGTGCCGGATGAGGCAGTTAAAACTGTATTGGACAAAAAACGCGTTAATAAAAAAGAGAAATAGATTGAAATTGGCTTCCAAGCGTAAATTGTGATAAAATAAAAGTTCCAAAGGCATGCATGGCATGTCTTTATTGTGTTAAAGTAATTCAGAACAAATGGAAATAAAAAATATAGCTATTATTGCTCATGTTGATCATGGTAAAACTACACTGGTTGATGCCATGCTCAAACAAACTCATACGTTTCGGGCAAACCAGAAGGAAATGAATGAGAGCCTTATCATGGATTCAAATGACCTGGAAAAAGAGAAAGGTATTACAATACTTGCTAAAAATACCTCCGTATTTTATAAAGAAGTAAAAATTAACATCATTGATACTCCGGGCCATGCGGATTTTGGTGGAGAAGTTGAAAGAGTGATAAATATGGCAAGCGCGGCACTGCTTCTGGTTGATGCTGCCGAAGGTCCACTGCCCCAAACAAAATTTGTACTTAAAAAAGCTTTGGAATCCGGCTTAAAAATTATCCTGGTAATAAACAAAATAGACAAGAAAGACGCGAGGCCTGCTGAGGTAATAAATGAAGTTGAAAATTTATTTTTGGAGCTAGCGCAAAATGATTCTGCGCTTAACTTTTCAATTCTTTATGCGGTTGGCAGGGATGGAAAAGCCTATTTTGATCTTCCCGAAGGATATACAGCAGAAACCCAGGGAGATTTAACTCCACTTTTTGAAACAATTCTAAAAGTGGTTCCCAACAGTGCCGTGCATGAAGACAAGCCTTTTCAAATGCTTGTATCAACACTTGATTATGACAACTATTCCGGAAGAATTTGTATTGGCAAAATAAATCAAGGTACCCTTAGAAAAGGCGACAGCATAGCGCTTATTGATGACAATAAGATAACAGGAACGTATAAGGTACAAAAACTCTATACAAGCGTTGGGCTTGCAAGACATGAAGTGGAAGAAATAACATCAGGGGACATAGTTGGAATTGCGGGCATACCCGATTTAACCATTGGAGAAACGGTTAGTGATCCAAAATTTCCTTATAGTCTGCCAAAAATCATACTTGAAGAGCCAACAATTAAAGTTACAATCGGCCCAAATACCAGCCCTCTCTCCGGCCGTGAAGGAAAATTTTGCAGTTCCGCACAAATAAAACAAAGATTACTTAAGGAAAAAGAAATTAACCTGGGCCTAAGGATAGAAGAAGATACGGAAAGTTCCAATTTTATTGTGGCAGGACGTGGGGAACTGCACCTTTCCATATTGATTGAAACCATGAGAAGAGAAAACTTTGAACTTCAGGTTTCAAAACCGCAGGTTATATACAAAACAATAAACGGAGCACTCTGTGAACCATTTGAGGAAGCCACTATTGACGTTTCATCAGAATTTATAGGTGTTGTTACTGAGGAAATGTCAAAAAGAAAAGGCCAAATGGTTAGTATGGCAAACGAAAGAAATAACACTACGCGTTTTGTCTATAAAGTTTCAAGCCAGAATCTTTTAGGACTAAGAAATAGTCTGCTTACTAAAACAAAGGGTACAGCCATAATTAATACGTATTTTTTGGGATATTTTCCCAAATCTTCTGTTATTATGAATATGCGAAACGGTGCACTTGTTGCAATTGAGGCGGGAAAAGCTTTATCATATGGCTTGGAAAATGCTGAGGCAAGAGGAGTACTTTTTGTAGGATCGGGAACGGAAGTTTATGAGGGAATGGTAGTTGGAATCTCAAATCGTGAAGATGACATAGATATAAATGTGTGCAAAGGAAAAAAACTGACAAACATCAGGTCTTCCACATCAGATATTGCCATTCAACTTACACCTGCTGTTATATTAAGTTTAGAACAGGCTCTTGATCTGATAAATGAAGATGAGCTTTTGGAGGTAACGCCTCAAAGCATAAGAATCAGGAAAAGATATTTGTCTTTAACGAAAAGGCGGGTCGCTCAAAGAAAAATTCATGATCAAACTGCTTCAGCAATTTAACTTCGGATTTTAATCAGCCTCATAGTGCTTGCTTGCAAAAGTAAAAATAATTGTATATATTGAGTAATAAATTAGTAAGAAAAAAGTAAGAAAGTTAACTAATGCAAAATTTACATTACAAAAGATCCTTCAACTTTGAACTATTCTCCCTCAAGATTGTGCATAGAAGAGTAAGCACTTATCTGAGCATGAAATTATTTACAGAAGTTATAAACACAAAAGATTTACCCAACACTAAAAGAATTTTAAAAACAATACTACCCAGTATATTCTATTCAAAATGTTTTAACGAAAGAAACCTTCCTTTTTCCAGAGAAGTTAAGTGTACGGAAATAGGACATCTATTTGAACATATAATGCTGGAGTATCTTTGCAGGCTGAAATTATCAAGAGGCTTTAAGGAAGTTGAATTTGAAGGATTAACAAGATGGAATTGGTACAAAGAAGAAAAAGGCACGTTTCATATTACGATTAATTCCACCATCCATGACAGGGAAATATTTTTTCAAGCTTTGGGGAAAAGCATCGCCCTTATAAATTTTATTTTCAGAGAAGAAAACGTTACTAAAAGGTTTTGGATTAAGGACAATATCAGTATGTTCGTTCAAAAAATACACACTTCATTTTATTTCGGGGACATTTTAACAGATCTTTTTCTGCCGCAAAATATCAAAATTAAAGGACTAGCAAACGGCAAACGTTATGTCAGGTTCAAAAACCTTTCATTTCAAAGGCTCTCCAAGAACCAAAACACTTTACCTTTATGTTACCTCTAGAAGAAAAATTTTAGTTTAATTTTTACTCGTCTTGCTTTACACCAGCAATCTTTATTTTTGCTATTTTTAACTTAGCAACACATTTTCCTTCAGAAGAATGTAATACTCCGACAAAGTCGGAGTATTGTTTTATCTTCTTTTTCTTCTTCTCATGGCCATTCCACGAGCGCGACCGCCTTTTCGACCTGCTTCACTTGCTCTTTTAGGATTATTTTTGAAATTTCCAGAGCTTTTCTGTCCACCTTTTTTTCCTATTGCTCTGTAAAACTCTACACCGTATCTTCTGGCAGTCGATTTACCTCCTTTTTGACCGGCTTGCGCATGTCTTTTTGGATCTTTGTGCCATCCTTTTCCAATTTTTCTTGGTGACATAATTCTCACCTCCTTCATATAAGCAATCTACATGTTTTAAATGAAAACTACGCTATAATTTGGTAAGAAATGTGTAAATGATGCTACTTTATGAACAAGGCATTCATTGTTAGTCGTCTTGATTAACCGGGACATTACATGCCGGAAACGTAATATGGAGAAAACTGAAATATAATATTAAATAAAAAATTTATCTCTTCCTTTTGTGGGAACTTTTTTTTGCGATGAGCGTTTTGACCTGTTTTGTACTAGGATTTATAAGGAATAAAAGTGAAACAAGCAGTCCCATTGCAACAACAGAAAGAATAATAAATAAAGCAAAATTTCCCGTAAGGATAATGTTTTCCTGATAAATACTAAAGATTGTTAGAATACTGAATGCCACCAATATAATTACGAAGGCCAGAAAAGATTTAGCCCCAACCAAACAGTCTTTTTTTGTCATAATTTATTATATGAATAAAATTATAACAAAAGTCAATAGGTATTTTAAGATATTTATTGTAGGTTCCTTTTTATATTTTGTTTAGTTCCCGTGAGCTTGTTGCATGCTGCTTGAGTATATCCTTTTGAAGGACATAAATTTTTCAAAAGATACATAACTGCTCTTACCGTTTTCTTACGGATTTCTACTTTTTCTGTTACGTTAAAGGTTTTAAATAAAAATGTGATAAATAAAACCCAAAAAATTTTAATTCAGTTCATTTATAGCTCTATTGAAGTCTGTGCTTATTGCAGTAAGTCAAGCATACAAAATTTCTAAATCTTCAGTTTTCGCGGTGGTATCTGAAGATATAAACAAAAATTATATGCCCGACTTAACCCATAAAAGCAAGACTCTAATAAAATGGTAAACTTGATAAACAAGTTTCCGGCACAAAAAAGAGGTAGATCTTAGATCTACCTCTTTTAATGAGTCAACTCATGTTTTGGATATATTAGTAGTTTTTTTTGCAAATACAATTTCATGAGTTGATCTGTCAAAGTTAATTATTATTATATCGTTTCTGTTGACGTAGCCTTGCAAAACTTCTTTTACCAATACATATTCAATTCTTTCCTTTATTTTCTCATCAATTTCTGTGATATCCAGCTTTGGAAGCAAATCAACCTCCATAAGATAATCAACCACAGAATTATCAAAAATAATATCTATATTTAATTTTGTCTTGGCACAGAGTTTTATTTTGTCTAGTTGAGCCAGGGTTGTAAGTTTTAATTGTTTTGCTAAAATCGCATCTTTGGCTATGAACTTATTAACCTGTTCAATAAAATCAGAGTTAAAAGTTTTTAGAATATCTGAGGCAAGGCTTTTTTTCTGGGCTATGCATATGAATAAATATATGGGTTCTATATACTTTGAGCCGGACTCTCTGGTTATTTCGTAGGCGTTCTCAAAAATAGTTTTTAAATTCTCAGAGAATTCAAGATTTATTTCATCAATTTTAGAATAGGAATTGTTTCCTCTTGGAGCAAAAATTTCTATATGTTCCTTTATGTCATTAGGTTTTACATTGAACTTTTCCAAGACGTCTTTAATCTGTCTATTATCAACAAGGGAATATAAAACATGCTCTAACCTTATTTCATTGTGATTAAGCTCAATAGCAATTCGCGCAGAGTCTTGAATTATGAGTTTGGTTTCTTCAGAGAGAGTTTCATTTATATTTATGGTAGTTAATTTGTGGTCGGAAAAGGCGACATTCGAATCATATAAATTTATGAGGAATTCAGATTCTTGATTGGAGGAAAATAAATTGGTATTGCTGGTGTTTTCAGGATGCTTTAAATTAATGTAATCTTTTTCGCATACTTGAATAACTTGCAACTGATTGTTATCCACGATTTTTATCAATTTTTTAGCGCGAACCTTTTTGCATACCTCACAGACATTTTTATTCATATTTTACAATTTTTTTTGGAATCTTTAAATATAAATGCGTGTCTTAATTACTAAGGTACCAAATTTAAATATATTTCTTAAAAGTTCAAGTAAAATTACGGTAATAGACTTGTAAGACAAAAAATGGAAGCAAATTTCCAAGGGCTGCGACTATAATATTATTTTAAACCTTTGTTTTTCTATCCGTTATACATATAATAGATCGATATGAGAAAAAAGAAAAGTAAAATTAAGAAGGGTAAGGTGAAGATACCTTCAAAATTAATTCCGGCTGTTGCCGGAGTTTTGGTGATTGTCTTCATGTTCTTTCTAAAAATATATTCTTCTGAAAAGCCGCAAATCGGGAATTATAAATTTGCTTCAGAACAAACTTTAGTACAATTATCAAAAAATAAAAACCTTTCAAGGATACAAATAACAATTTCTCCCACTCTTGTCCCAACAGATACGCCTAAGCCTACACCTGTTCAGGAGGAGTTAGATCCGAACGCTTTTTGCCTGAATGTACCTGTAATTTACTATCATCATATAGAACCGTTGGATCAGGCAAGAAAAGATGGGCATGCTCAACTAACCGTTGATTCCGAAATATTTGATCAACAGATGAAGTATTTGGTAGACCGCGGCTACAATTCAATATCGGCGGATGATTTAGTTAATGCTCTAGTCTCACATCAGCAAATTCCAGGAAAACCTATAGTGGTAACAATTGATGATGGGTATAAAGATACTTATCAGTACGCGTTTCAAACTGCAAAAAAATACAACATAAAATTGAACCTTATGATACCAACAGGCCTTCTTGAAAATGAGGGATACATGAGTTGGTCTCAGTTGAAGGAGATGGTAGATTCTGGATTTGCTTATGCTTACGACCATACATGGTCACATTATTCTCTGCCCCACGGTGGAGACGAAAAAGACCAGATGGAAATTATGGTTGCAAAAACTCAACTTGAGGAGCATTTGGGCAAGCCTGTCAAAATCTTTTCCTACCCTTATGGTACTTATGATCCAAGAATAGTAAATCTTTTAAAAACCAATGGTTTTTCCGCAGCATTTACAACTATTCCATCAAGATACCAGTGTGACAGCGCAATTTACCTTCTGAAAAGATTTAGAATCGGAAACTCTTCCTTATCTGCCTACGGAATCTATTGAGTTTTTACCCTTTATCTTAAAATATTTATAATATTTTGACATATTTTATTCTATTGTTTTTCGTATTAATTTCCAGTAAATTTTATATATATGGAAAAGATTATTATGCATATAGATTTTGATTCATACTTTGCAAGCTGCGAGCAGCAGTTTAATCCAGATTTTCGCGGAAAGGCGATAGGAGTAACAGCCGAACACGGAAGAACATGTATTATTGCAGCAAGCAGGGAGGCAAAAAAGTTCGGCATAAAAACTGGAAGCAGGTCCTATGAGGCACAAAAAATCATTCCAGATATCATTCTTGTTCCGGCCAGTTTTGACAAGTATTACGCGGTTACTAAAAAATTCCTGAAAATCTGCAGCTTCTACTCCCCTGCCGTTGAGCTATTTTCCATAGATGAAGCTTTTATAGACTTAACGCCCGTTATGCATTTATACCCATCGATAGAATTTGTAGCTTCTGGTATTAAAAAAAGAATAAACAAAGACATAGGAGAATTTATAACTGTCAGCATAGGCGTATCGCATAATAGGCTTTTGGCAAAGCTTGCTTCAAGTATCAACAAGCCAAACGGTTTTGCAACAATAAAAAAGGAAGACGTTGACGGAATTTACAGCAAAATAAAGCTAACCGATATCTGCGGGATAGGTGAAGCCTTAAGATTGAGATTAAATATTATCGGAGTATTTAATTTTTTTGACCTGAGAACCTGTCCTATAAACCTTTTAAAAGCGGAGTTTGGAAAAGTAACAGCGTATCACCTAAAAAGCATTTCTCTTGGAATAGATAATATGCCTGTAATACCATATTATATTGAAAAAGACTCTAAATCAGTAGGAAGAAACTATTGCCTTCCCAAAAATGAATATAATCAGACAAAAATACTCAAGATAATCTATGAACTTTGTGAAGAAATAGCAAAGAAACTACGGAAAATCGATAAAAAGGCAAAAACCATAGGTCTTTGTCTTGCAGGCGGAAAATCTAAATGCGAAAGAAAGACAATCGGGAAATATACCGATCTTGGGCAGGAGATATTTTATACATGCAAATACCTGTATAACCAATGGCAGTGGAATTCTATGGTAAGAAGAATAAGTGTGTGGGCGGGTAATTTAACCCACAGCGGATATGCATCGTTTGATTTTTACAATGACGAAAAAAAGGAAAAAATTGCAGAAGTTATAGACAGCATAAATGAGAAGTTTGGAGATCACACAATAAGAAATGGATTTTTAATTTACACTGATAAGTTAACCACAAAACCAAACGGCTACCTTTCCGAAAAACACATGCCTTTATTAATTTAACTTTTTAATTTTTTTGTGTTTTCCGGGATTTTGACTGTGAAAAGGTTCTACGTGAACCAAAACGTGCTTGATAGCGGGGATATTTACCTTTATTGTTCTTTCTATAGTATCTGAAAGACTGTGTGCTTCTTCCAGTGGGAAATTTTCTTCAAAGACGCAATGTATAGATATAAATAAATCATTTTTTACTCTGTACGCTGAGGTTTTATGTATGCTTTTTAGCGGTTTGATTTTAACCATAATTTTTTCAATTTTTTTATTTATTGAGGCAAGTTCTGCGGAGGACACTTCCTGACTTTCAAGAGCTTCCGGCTTAGCCGGCTCTATATGCGTATTGACCACAATGTCCGGTCCTAACTCGTTTTTTATTGCGATTTCAATATGTTCAACTTTTTTATGGGCTTCTTCTACCGTGAGAGCATTACTTGTCTCAATATCAAAACTTATTACTTTTTTACCATGCAAAATGTTTACAAAAATATCATGAGCGTTCATTCCATGATTTGCCGCGATAGTCTGGACTCTTTCTAAAAGCGTTTCTCCTTCCAGCGCTACAGGTTTTACGTGTATAACAACATCTGCTCCATCAAACGCTTTCTTTATTTTCTGCTCGATTGCTTCTGTGATTTTACCAACCCGCTCAATGGGAGCCTTACGGCTAATATTTATTACCATGTCAACAAAGACAGATGATCCGATCGGCCTTGCCCGGATTCTTTCAATGCTTACAACTCCTTCAACTGATTCAGAAATTTCTTTAACCTGGTTTGTTAATCCAGTAGGTACAGCGTCCATTAAAACATCTATAGTGCGTTTTCCCAGGTTATAACTTGCCCTGAGTACTACAACCGCAACCCCGATTGCTGCGATTGCGTCCGCGCTTTTAACGCCCATAATCAAAAATATAAGGCCCAGTATTACAACCGCTGAACTTAAGATATCCGATTTAAAATGCAGAGCGTCTGCTTCCAGTGCCTGACTGTTTGTAGCTTTTGCAACTTTTTCTAAAGCACGTGACCTGGTAAAATCAACAACAATAGAAACAGCCATAACCAGAAACGCATACCACGTTACATGGACTTCTACAGACTTGTATAAAAGTCGTTGAACAGCTTCGTAAACGATCCATATGCTGGTTGAGACAAGAAGTAGTGTCTCAATAAAAGCAGAGAAACTTTCTACCTTGCCATGGCCGTAGTGATGAGAAATATCTGCCGGCCTTCCTGAAATTCTGACAGCCATATACGTTATGAACGCGGCCGCAAGATCAAGTCCCGAGTGAGCGGCCTCTGAAATAATTCCTATGCTTCCGGTCAGAAGTCCAACAATAAGCTTTAAGAAAGTTAATAAGAAACTTGCAAAAACAGAGGAAAGCGCGACTGCCTTTTTTCTATTATCCATGATCACATTATATATGTATTTAACTCTTTAAGTAAAATTGCTTTGAAGCTAAAATTTGAGGTGCCTGATCTTTCCGTCTTTGTACAGCATAAATATTAGAACCGCTGCACTTATCAACGCGCCGATTCTTATCGCAGAGGATGAGCCAATATGATCAGAAAGGTATCCTATTTGAAAATTTCCAATTGGGGACATGCCGGCAAACATAAGCGTATATATACTTATTACTCTTCCCCTAACATGATCTTCCGCCAGGTTTTGAATACTGCTGTTTATAGTTGAAAACTGCAGAATCAGTCCCAGTCCGGTTATAAACAAGAGCGGAAGAGCAAGTAGAATATTATTTGTAAAAGTAAACAAAAGTAGTCCCGTGATAAACATAAACCCGCCAGCCGTTATAAAGACAAAAGGTTTAATTTTTTTAAAAAATCCAGAAATTATTACCATAGCAACAAGCGCTCCGGCTCCAAATGCAGCGTAAAAATTACCGAGCTCGCTTACTCCCGCCCCAAACGTTTTACTGGTTATATAGGGAAGTATGGTAATAAAAGACCAGCCGAAAATTGAAACAACACAAGTATATACCAGTAAAATAGAAATATATTGGTTAGAAAAAGAATACTGAATTCCTTCCTTAATAGCTTTCAAAGGATTCGGATTGCTTGAATTTGAAACATCCTGTATGTTCATGGAAAGAAGAGCAATAATAACAGCCAAAAAACTTAGGCCGTTTGCGATAAAAGCTCCTCCAACACCAACCAGAGCAATAAGCAAGCCAGCAACGCTTGGCCCTATAATTCTTGCGCTGTTGTAAAGTCCAGAATTCAATGCTATTGCTGAAGGTAAATCTCTTTTTTCTACGATGTCATTCATAAAGGTCTGTCTTGCCGGAAGGTCAATTGCTACAACAATCCCGTTTAAGAAAGCGATTATTGCAATTTGAGTGATGTTGATTATATGTAATATAGCTAGAATTCCAAGCAAAAACGCAAATATCATTTCCATGCTTTGTGTAAAAATAATAATTTTTCTTTTTGGAAATCTGTCAACTATTACTCCGCCAAACAATGAAAATACAAGAATAGGAAGGGTTGAAAGAGCGGCAATTGTTCCAATCCAGAAAGCAGAATGTGTGAGTGTAAGCACCAACCACCCTTGAGCAACAATTTGAAGCCATGTTCCGATTAAAGAAATAAGCTGCCCAGTAAAATAAAGCTTATAATTTCTGTATTTTAAAGCCGGGAATGCTGACTTAATCAATGCAAGCCAGTTTTTATTCTCGCCTACGCTTACTTCCTGGATTTCATCAATAATATAATCTTCTTCTTTGATAAATTCTTTTTCCATAATACTGGCAACCAATCGCGTTGCAAACTATTTTGTGATAAACGGTAAAGAAGACAAGAAAATGATAACTTCGTACCGACTATTTATAGTATAACACATGTCTTAAAAAATGTTTTATTTTACCTGAGGGGTCAGTACAAAGAGTTTGCATAAATCAAAATACTGATCCCGCATGTGCAAAGCCTGTTATTGAAAGAAACGGAACGTTCAGTATGCCGTTGTTTTATTTTGAAAAAGTACAGGGGAAAATAGTTGGAATCAACGGAACAAGATTGGATGAGAACGATCATGTTGTTGGTTTAAGCACTAAAGTCTTTGATTAATTATTTGTAATTTATAAAATGAAAGCTATCTAAAACAGTATTGGTTTTAGGTAAAACCCCAACAACTATAACATTCCTACCAAAGAACTCTTTTATCAAATCACCTTCCTTGTTAAAGATATTTTCCTTTTTCATTACCTCTGCTTCATCTATGCCTATAAAAATTGGCTCATATTTATTATTCGCAATGTAAATAGGATTAAAGCCATCAGACCGAATACTGCCCTTAATTTTCTCTGGGATATTAGCAGAAATGGAGTAAAAGAGTTTGGGTGTTCCATCGGAAGAAAGAGCTACTTTTATATTTCCAGCAGTATTAAGTTTTGCAAAAGTATCAGAATTAACAAAGTGATACTTGTCTATTAAAGTTCCTGTTGGTTCAAGAATACCAACTATCTTCATTTGAGGCACACCAAAGAAGTCATTAAGTGTATCGTCTGGCTTTTGAAATAATTTTTCCTCCTTCATTGCCATCGCTTCTTCATACCCTATGACCATCTCATTTTTACCAAAAGTTAGTATCCCCTCTTTTGGCTTCAAGGATTTATTATCCAGAGTGGTAATTTGAAAAAAGAGTTTAGGATTGTTATCGGTAAAATTAATTTTGCTTTGCCCTTGAGCTAACATTTCTCCTACTTGTTTATTCAGGTCTGCAGCTGCCACCACCATAGATTCAGCTTTACCCATGTTGGAGCTAAAACGGGCAAATTCAAAAAAGATAAAAGTAAATAGAATCATCATAAGAGCTGGAGCAAATATTGAAAGATAATTGGTTTTTCCGGGTCTAAAACGCCTTAAAAGTAGTGAGTTGCTGACTACTGAAATTGAGCTTAAAGCCATTGCCAATCCCGCCAGTTCTGGTTTTAGGACCAGCCCAACACCTGCAAACACTCTAGCTGCTACAGGAATACCAATCACATTGTAGAAAAGTGCAAAGAACATATTTTGCTTAATCTTGCCCATTGTTTCCTTGGAAAGAGAAATAGCGTGAATTACATCCCGAAGATCATTTTTAATAATGACTATTCCTCCTGTCTCCATTGCTACATCAGTTCCTGAACCCATAGCAATCCCTAAATCAGCTTGCGCTAAGGCTGGAGCATCGTTAATACCATCACCAACCATTGCTACCTTTTTACCCTGTGCCTGCAGCTTCTTAACCTCATTGGCTTTATCTTCCGGTAAAACTTCAGCTAAAACATTAGTAATTCCTACTTGTTCTGCTATGGCCTTAGCTGTTCTGGTGTTATCGCCAGTAATCATCCATACCTCAATGCCCATCCTTTGTAGGTTTTCTACAGCCTCTGGCGAAGTTTCCTTAACAGTATCAGCTACACCAATAAGGCCTAATACCTCTTCTTTTGTAGCCAGTATCATAACAGTTACACCCTGGTCCTCTAAACGAGTCATTTTGCGGTTTATTCGCTCAGTAGGTAATCCAACCACTTCTGAGATTAACCTACGGTTACCGAAATAATAAGTTTTGCCATTAACATCTGCTTGAACACCATGACCTGGGATAGCCCTAAAATTAGTTGCCTCCTGTAAAGCGATTTCTTCCTCCTGGGCGCAGGCATAGATTGCCTCAGCCAATGGGTGTTCTGATTGTTTTTCAATACTTGCAGCAATTTCTAATACCTCATCTTCATCCAGACTTCCTATGCTTTCAATTTCAGCTACCTCTGGTTTTCCTTTAGTTAAAGTTCCTGTCTTATCAAAAACAATAGCATTAATTTTACAGGCACTCTCTAGGGGTTCTCCTCCTTTAACTAAAATTCCATGTTCTGCTCCTTTACCAGTCCCTACCATAATAGCTGTAGGAGTTGCTAAACCTAAAGCACAAGGACAAGCAATAACAATAACCGCGGTAAAGGCCATCAAAGCAAAAGACAGCGGTGCACCAAGAACAAAAAACCAAACAATAAAGGTAAGCGCAGCAATACTAATAACAGCTGGGACAAACCAGGCAGAAATTCTATCTGCAAATGCCTGAATAGGGGCTTTTGATCCCTGAGCATCCTCAACTAAACGAATGATTTGAGAAAGAGTTGTTTCGGGTCCAACCCTGGTAGCAGTAAACTGAAAACTACCAGTTTTATTAATAGTTCCTCCGATTACCTGATCGTCAACTTTTTTTTCTACTGGCATACTCTCACCTGTAATCATTGATTCATCCACAGAGGAAGCGCCACTGGCAATAACTCCATCAACAGGTATCTTTTCGCCTGGCCTTACCATCAATAAATCTCCTTTTACCACTTGATCTACTGGAATATCTAAAGTTTCCCCGTTTCTAATAACTCTCGCTGTCTTTGCCTGAAGCCCCATTAACTTTTTAATTGCATCAGAGGTTCTGCCTTTAGCTTTAGCTTCTAACCATTTGCCTAAAATGACAAAAGTGATTAAGAATGCCGCTGTTTCAAAATATAAATCGGGTATTTTAGCTCCATTTAGTCCTAAGTAAGAATTGTTAGCTAGGAAATAAGTGATAAAATTATATAAACTGTAAAAGTAAGCAACAGAGGTACCAATAGCAATTAGACTATCCATATTGAAGGTTTTCATGCGGAGGGCAGACCACATGCCCTTATAAAAACCTTTACCAATAATAAATTGGACCGGTGTGGCTAATATTAAAGAGACAATGCCAATATAGGGTGCCAAAATGGTACTGCCAGGAAGTAATTTGAAAAAATCCAGAAGCATGAAATAAATCATTGGTAAACTCAAAACAAAGCTAATGGTAAATTTCTCAAATAATGCTGATATCTCCTCTTTTTGTTTGCGGGATTCAAACTCTGGATCTGTCCCATCTAATACAGTAGCTTTATATCCAGCTCTTTTAACTGCTTCCAGAAGAGAGTTTTTTGAGGGAAGGTTTGAATCTACTACAACTGAAGCTTTTTCGGCGGTGAAATTGACACGAGCAATTTTCACCCCAGGCACTTTCTTAAGAGATCTTTCAATAATTCCCGCACAAGACGTACAATGCATACCTGAAAGTGAAAGAGCAACTTTTTCTGATCCTGAATTTTGTGGAGATATAATTTGTTGCGCAACGTTAGTTACAATTCTATTCGATATACTCTCTGATATTGTTTTATCCTCACCCCTATTAACATCTAAAGTATTAAGAAGATTTACTGACCGAAGCAATCTGTCAATAAAATCTTTTGAATTCTCCGTTTTATCTTTTGGTATAGAGAATTGGGCAACTTTTTTATTATCAACCTTGCCATCAAAATATAACTTTCCATCATCTCCTTCTAAAACTTTTCCAGCAGCTGTAGTAACTGACTGAAACTTAATTTTCATGGGCTTACCGTTAGGTACTATTTTTTGGCTAATCTTCATTTCAGAAATCTCATCTTTAGTTTCTTGTAACGGAGTATCTATTATTGCTTTATAACCAGCATTAGCAATAGCTTTGATAATATCATCTGGCTTATTAAGTCCTAAATTAAGAAAAACGGATCCTTTACCGGATTTGAAATCAATTTCAGGATTACTTACTCCTGACAATTCTCCTAATTCATCCTTGATTAGCATTTCACAAGAACCGCAATGCATTCCTGAAACTGTAAAATTAATTTTATGCTTATTCATAATGTTATAGGTTATAAGTATACAAATAAAACATTAGGAAATTATTAAGACTAACCAACTTGATAATCAGTTCCTTCAAGGGCAAGTTTAACTTCATTTGCCGTCACTAAACGATTGGCCACTATAGTTACTTTACCTGAAAGCTGTGTAATCACCCGCAAAACCCCATTAATCTTCATTAATTTTTTCTCTATAACTTTTTGACATGCCTGACAATGCATGCCCAGAATTTTAAATTTATTATCCATGTTAATTTGCTTTTATCACTCCTCTTGGTATTCCCATGGCACAGGTAATTAGATAATCTCCCGCTCTATTTGGGGTAAAATTAAACACAATGGGTGTGCCTTTTTGGAGTATCACAGGTTGCTGTGTTAAACCAGGAATCATAATACTTCCCATACAACCATATCCATCATCCTTTACATCTATTTCCATTCTTACCGGCTGACCGGATTTTACAGTAAACCTGTTAGGTTGAATATCATTATCCTGAGTGTAGACTGTCTTAATCACTTGAATATTATCTTGTTGGACAGCAGGAGCAGGAGTCGTGGAAGCAGATGCTCGCAATTTTTGTTGAGCTGTTGCTCCTCCCCCACAACCGCAACCTCCGCTGCTACCACAGCTTCCGCCACCCGCTGGCGCAGCCACCTGCTTTTGTAAATCTTGCTGATTAACAGCACTACCGCTTCCGTCACTGTTTACAACATTAAACGATCCACGGTACATACCCATGGAACAACTAAATTTTAACACTCCAGTCTCAGTAGGTGTAAATTTAAGAATATTTTCTCCTAAGTTTAAACTTGTGCGGATATTTAAGGCAGAAGAAACAATAGAGCTGGCACAAGTATTCACATCTTCGGAAGTAATAATCCACTTTACAGGAATGCCCTTTTTGACTATAAATGTATTTGGTGAATAACCGGAAGAATTTTGCACCATTTTAGCCACCTGAACACCATTTTCCAAAGTAACATTAGGATCAGTTGCGGAAGATGTAGATGCGGCATTTGCATTAAAAAGGGAAAGTAAGTTTAAACCAGCCAAGTTATAACCGTTAGAAATATTAAATACAGCCAAGACAATCACTACAATTCCAGCGAATTTAAAGAAACTTTTAGCAAAAGCGCCTTTAACAACAGAGGTAAGTCCGCCTATTCCTAAAAGCCCGGGAGCAGTTCCAATAGCAAAGAATCCCATTGTTAAAGCTCCTTTAACCGGATCACCTGTACTAATAGCAAAAAGCTGCATTGCCTGAGTGAAACCACATGGTAGAAAGAATGTCATGGCTCCACCAATCATTGAATTTGTATGGCTGTATTCTTTTTCGTGATGCTCCTTAATACCCAATGCCCGACTTATGAATTTAGGCAAAGTTATATTTACAGAGCGTAAACGAGGGGAAATATCGATAAGTTGAGCTCCCAAAAGAAACATTACCCCTCCAACAACAATGGTTAGGATTCCTAAAATTGTTGGAGAAAGACTGAAAAAAGAACCAGCAAAACCAATCATACCCCCAAAGAAGAAGTAAGAAGCAATCCTACCGATATTAAAAAATACATGAGGTTTGAATTTTTGTAATGAAGTAGCACTTGGATGCTTTTCTGCAAATTTAGCTGACGCCCCTAAAACAAGTCCTCCAACCAATGCCATACAAGTAGAAAAACCTGCTGTAAGTCCAATCAGTAGAACAACAGGCAAACTCGCAAAATTATTAGATGTTCCTTTTACTAAACTAAAAAGTCCTAAATTATCTGCCAAAAGATATACAAAAAATAAAATTCCAGCAGCAGCTAGTAAATCAAAATAATCATGAGGATTTTTAGAAAAAAGTGGTTTTTCTTCTTTACCTACAGCATAACCTACTTCACCTATTGCTTGAGAGACTTTATCTTTATCTAATCCATTATTATGATAAATGTCCGCCGTACCCTTTGTATGACTGACTACACACTTGTCAACTCCAGGGATCTTTAGAAGTTCATCTTCTATCAAGATCTCACAAGATCGACAATGCATTCCTTTGATGTGTACAGTTGTTTTTTCCATAGTTTATAAATTATTGGGAAAGTTGTTGATCTATGGCAGATTTAAAAGCACTAAAAGGCTGTGCTCCCACCAGGATCGTTCCCTCAATTGAATCTGAGGAAGTGGTTTTACCAAGGAACCAAGTTGGAGTACCATTGGCTCCAACTTTTTGCGCTTCCGCTAAATCTTTATCTACCTCGGCTTTTAATTTGCCACCATCCAAACATTCTTGAAATTGCGTTAAATTCAGTCCAGCGCTTTTTGCCAAAGCAGGCAACTGATCTAGAGTTATACCTGTACCGCCTGAAGTAGTATTTATAAAGATCTGATCATGGTACTTAAAATAAGCAATATCTCCACCCTGATCTTTTGCACACTGGGCAGCTTCAGCTTCTTTTGCAGCGTTTTGATGGAAAGGAAGCGGTAAGTCTTTATAAACTAATCTTATTTTTCCTGTATCTATATAACTCTTTTTCAGCTCCGGTAGAACTTCAGTAAAGGATTTTTTGCAAAACGGACATTCATAATCAGAAAATTCTACTAAAGTTAACTTGGCGTTTTTATCACCTAAAATAGGATCTCCGGAAATAGATACTTTTACAGGTTTACCACTATCTAGTTGGGCAGCTGCCACAGCTTGTGAAGGGGCTTGGTTTGATTGAGCTGCTTGAACAGCAGCGCTATTGCTCTTTTGTCCAGCATCACCTTTAACCTTAAGAGCTCCACCACTAATTAAAATTGACGACGAGATAATCATGGCTGCTAAAAGTATTGATCCTGGTACTGTTGTAAATAAAAATTTTGCTAGCATATTTTAAAGATTTTTTAATATTACAGTATGAAACATTAAGAAATAATGAAGACTTCCTTAATGTCTAACATTGTCTTTATTTTTATTGTCTTGGCTATTCTCCTGATGATTTTCCATAGAATGGCCCTTCATCATAAAAAGATGTATCAGTGGACAAAGAAGCAATAAACCGAATGTAAGAAGATTGGATACGGGAACCTTAAAAAAATAGATAGCAATTACTATTATACCTACCCCAACTAAACAAAAAGCAAATATTTTGTTTTTTAAAAAAGATTTCCGTTGAGTATTACCTCCTTGTTGTTTTTGACAGCAATCCATATCAAACTTTTTTAGCGATTTTATATAAGAAAAAGATTACTATTACTAAAAATATTAAATTTAAGGGTAAATTATTCCCCACAATTGAATTTACCCACTCCGCAGAATTTTGAATTGTTTTAGTAAAAATTTCCATGTTTTGACCTGAAAGGGATCCTTTATATGAGAAGATTAGGATTAACACTCCGGTTACAAAAAAGACTGCTGACCCAATTAGGTTACTTAAAATTAATGGTGTATATCTGCCAAATATTGTTATTGTTGCCACTGGACGTCTCAGAATTGAGAACTTTGGCATTTTTTCATTCAAAAATAAAGAAATTAATAATAGAGGAGTAACCATACCCAAAACGTACACTCCTCCTATAGCTAATGCACCGAAAAAATTAGGAGACAAAAAGGTAAGAGCTAAAATTCCAATCAAAACAGGTGCACAACAAGCAGAAGTGATACCGGAAAAAACACCTAAAGTGAAAACAGACAATATATCTGGTTTTTCTTTCTGTGTGCCACCTGGCAAATGAGGCATTGGCAACTTAATTCCTAAGAAGGTCACGATTGATACCAGTAACATAACTATTCCGCCAAGAATATAGATTGGATCGTGGTAACGAAAAGTTAGCTTGGAAATTAGAGCAATCCCTAAGACAGCTGGCAACATCACTGCAAAAATACCTAATCCAAATATTAAGGTCATCAAAAGTATTTTCTCTTTTTCCTTAAAAACTCCACCTAAATAAGCTGGAAGTAAAAAGGTGATACAACACGGTGCAAGCAAAGCAACCATTCCAGCAACAAAAGCTGCTATAAGGGATGTTTGGAAAAGCATTGTCTCCATCAGACTCCGCAACCTCCACCGCTACTTTGAATGCCTGGAATACCCTGAACTGCTTGTTTTATTTTGGCAGCTCCCTGAGCTGATGAATAATTTTTAGAAAGAGCAAGTTTAGCATCAACATCTTTCCACTTGGTTCCTTGCTTATCAAAATATACAGCCATCTCTACATAAGTTTGAGGAAACCAAAAAGAGTTAAAAGCGAGTAGGTCTTTATATATCTGCTTTTCTGGTAAACCATTATAAACAGCCCATTCAATGTAACCCAAGGCTGCCATTCCATGGTTGCAATCAGGAAAAGAAGTCGGGTTATTACAACAAGGCCTAAAAACATTCTCTGCTATTTTTTTAACTAGCTCCTGTTGTTCTAGATTTAAAGGAATTATCTCTTTTGAGGAATAAAGCTCCATTACAGGTTTTGCTCCTATAGTCCAACCGCCAGTTGAAGCAAAATTTCCTGCCTTGCCTTTTCCTTCTTGTACCATTGGACCTTCGTCTAAAACTCTGCTTTTATTGACTAGTCCCAGAGCCCAAAAAGTGTTAACTATAAACCGGCTGTTTTTTTCATTTATAGCAATATTTTCATTCCAATCTCCATCTAGGTACTTCAGTTCGTTTTTCCCATCAGCTTCACTTATAAAAAGTTCTTCATATTTTTTCTTATCAATAACTCCTGACTCTACCAGTTGCTGGCCCAAGTTTTTCCATCGTAGTGAAGTTGTATACCCTTTAGCTGGTAAAACTTCTTGTTTTAAAATATTCACTAGATCCTCGGAGCTTTTAGTAGTATTGGCAAGTTTTGTGATTGATTCATTAAACTGTTTTTTCATGATATAGTATTCAGTTAAACCAACAAAAACAGTAGAATCTAAAACTATAACTATAGTTAGCCATAGAGGAATAGCCTTTCTGAGAAATTTTTTAACCATTTTATTTTTCATCATTTTATAACTGTGCCTGTTAAGGAAAATTCTAGCCTGGAATTATTCGAATCGTTCGTTTCAACTGAAACCAACCGATTAATTGGTCCTACTCCCTGGGGACCATGGTAAGCAGGATCGAAAATTACTTTAAGCTCTGCTTCTTGTCCTGGAGGGATTTCTCCAATCCATGATGAAACACTATTCATCCCAAAAGATGGACTTGTTGTATCACCAATTTTTATTTGAGCTTTAGTGCAGTGGCAGGATGTTTTAATATTCATAAGTTTTAATGTGTCAGTCCCCGTATTTTTTATAGTGAAAGTTTTACTGACATTGCCACCTTTGAAGGGTATGTTGCCCCAGTCATAGTTTTTGTTGTCAACCGTTGCTTTTGTGTTTTGAGAAGACGTAATAGCTGCAGATGTTGAACTTTCACCAGATACCAAGAAAATTCCTCCAACAAGGATTAAAATGGTAAGTAAAACAATACCAATTATAATTTTTTTTTCACCCATCTCTTCTAAAAGTTATATCTATAAAGACGTTTTATTTCTATTCCGGCGTTGTCAATCTGTCCTTTTTTGATTAAGTCCACCACGCAAGCGTTTAAATGATGACAAAATATTAGTCGACCTGTTTCCTTTAATACATCTTGAGCTTTCCTAGATTTCTGTACAGCTTTAAGGTTACAAGTATCCTCTTGAAACATTATTATTGCCTGTTGTACATGACTTTGAGCAAATTTTATTTTTAATAAAACTTGTTTTCTATAGTCTTGCATAATGGATAAGATAATGATAATAAATTGAAGATTAAGAAAGTATGAAGATAGGCACTCAGAAAAGAGGTAATACCACAATAAAAGTAGATCCTTTGCCCTTGTTACTTTTTACCTTAATCTCTCCCTGATGTAGGGTAACAATTGATTTTGCTATAGCAAGCCCTAAACCTGACCCCAAAACCTTGTCTGTCTTTGAACCTCTGTAAAATCTGTTGAAAATGTGCGGTATTTCTTCTTCCGGAATACCTTGCCCATTATCAATGATACTGATTAAAACTTTACTTGGACTTTTTTCCAAAATTAGCTCTACTTGTCCCTCAACAGGTGAGTATTTTACTGCATTATCAATTATATTAAGAATGGCTCGAGCTAGTTTATCCTTAAAACCGTAAATGTATATATTTTTTGTAGTAGATAATTTAACATGCACTCTTTTTTTATAGGCTATCTTTTGAGCTATTTCGTAAAGGTCATCCATAAGTTCGGAAAGGTTGAATTTTGTCCTGCCGTTTTGTTTATTTGGCGTTTCCGACCAAGCAAGATCTAAGACGTTCTTCAATGTTGCCGAAAGTTGATGAGCTTCCGCAAGTGCCTCTTCTATCGTTTTTTTATATTCATCTATATCCCTAGATTTACTTAGAGTAACCTCAAAAGAACTTATTTGAGTAGATAAAGGAGTCTTAAGTTCATGAGCTACATCGCCTATAAACTGCTGTTCTCTCTTAAACGCTTCATTTAAACGATCCAACAAACCATTAAATGAGTTTGCTAGTTCTCCAATCTCATCCTCGCTTTTTATACCATTAATTTTTTCTTCTAAATTTTCGCTGGTGATTGATTTTATCTTTGTAGACAAATAAGTAATTGATTTAGTAATTTTATAAACCACAATAAACTCCGCGATTGCCAAAATAAAAAAAAGCACGATTAAAATATGTATTGAGTGCGGAACAGTGTAGTAGTGTATAAAAAACAGGATGTATGCTATTAAAACCAATAAACTTGCGACATACCATAAAAATAACTTATACTTAATACTTTTTAATTTAATTTTTAAAGGAAAGAGATTGTTCATTTTAACCATCTAGCGTTTTCTTTCACTAATTTTGTAACCCACTCCATGGACTGTGTGTATGAGCTTATTTTTATATCCGTTATCTATTTTTTTCCTCAAAGTGGCAATAAAAACATCTACTACATTAGAAAAGCTGTCAAAATTATAATCCCAGGTATGCTCGGTAATTTGGGTTCTTGTTACTGGTTCATCTTTATGTAACGCTAAAAACTCCAATATCGAAAATTCTTTTGGGGTAAGCACAATATGTTTATTATTTCTTTTAACAATACGTTTGATAGGGTCGATTTTCAAGTCATCAATAGTTATTAAGCTTTGAGGTTGGTGATAGTTTCTTCTTAATAGTGCATTTACTCGGGCTTTTAGTTCCACAAATTCAAAGGGTTTGGTTAAATAATCATCTGCTCCAACATCTAAACCCATAACTCTATCTTCAACCCTGGCTTTGGCTGTTAACATCAAAATCGGTATAGCTATCTTTTTATCTCTTAGCTGCTTACATACAGTAATACCATCTAACTTAGGTAACAGAATATCCAGAATAATTACGTCATAGCTTTCTGACCGGGCAAGGTAAAAGCCTTCTTCACCATCAAAGGCTTGATCTACCACATATCCTAATTCAATAAATCCTTTTTTGATAATATTAGACAAACGCTTTTCGTCCTCAATTAATAAAATTCTCATAATCCTATGCTTATTATAGCGTATCAAAACGCAATCTTCCCCCCATAAAAACATTCTAATATAAGAAAGGAATCAAATCTTCAGAAAAATTAATAAATAATAAGTTAAAATATATAAGAGGTAAAAGAAAAAGACTTTCTATATTAAAATAATATTATGCGGCATTACGAAAATAGTATAACGATTTCTGCAAGTACAGAAGATTTATTTGCTTATATAGATGATCATATACGCCTTTCGTCACATATGAATAAATCGTCTTGGATGATGGGTGGAGGAAAAATGAACACTTCAATTGATGAAAAAGGAGGTAAAGAAATAGGATCACATATACACATGAGTGGTAACGTTTTTGGGATTAAACTTTATCTAGATGAAGTTATGACTCGACGCGAACCGCCGCATTTAAAGGAATGGGAAACAGTAGGAACCCCAAAACTTTTGATTATCGGGAAATATAAAATGAAGGTTGCAATAACACCGCAAGAAAATGGGTCTTTGTTACAAGTCTCCATAGATTATGAACTTCCGACAACATATGTATGGCTTGGAAAACTACTTAGTGGGGTTTACGCAAAATGGTGCGTACAACAAATGATCAAGAGCCCACAAAATTATTTCAATAAACAAAAATCCTAGTATCTACTGAACCGGAATACTTATTTAACCAGCAGTTTATAAGTTTTTGTAAAAATGTAGCCAACTATCCAAGCTGTTATGGTTGCTGAAACTAGTCCTAAAACAAATGATTGCATGGTTAAATTCCAAACACCCAATTTGCTAATTTCTATCCCATGAAACCAAGATTGAGCAATAGCAAAAGACGCGTCAGGAAATAAACCTACTAATACACGGCATAATATAAAAACAATGGCTGTTGTAACAGCTAAAACATTTGGAATAGCATATTGCTGTTTCATAAATCTTCACCTCCTTTCAAATAGATAGTAAATCTTTTTCTGCTCTCTTTAAAAGTACAGCATTGACAGCAACAATAATAGATGATGCTGACATTAATAATGCCGAAAATTCTGGTCTTAAAGTAATACCAAAATTTGGATATAACACTCCTGCAGCAATTGGAATTGCTAAGACATTATAAATACTTGCCCAGACAAGGTTTTGCTTCATTTTATTAACTGTAGCCTTACTCAACTTGATAGCACGAAGAACATCTGCCGGGTCTGATTTCATTAAAACTATATTAGCTGTTTCAATTGCCACATCAGTTCCTGCTCCAATTGCAATACCAATATCAGCTTGTGCTAAAGCAGGGGCATCATTAACTCCATCACCCACCATAGCTACAAACTTATTCTCATCCTGAAGCTTTTTAACATATTTAGCTTTATCTTCCGGCAGTACTTCTGCAAATATCCTAGCTATCCCAAGTTCCTTGCCAATGACTTCCGCTGTTTTCTGATTATCTCCTGTGATCATTGCTACCTCCAGTCCCAGCTCTTTCATTCTAACAATGGCTTGTTTAGCGGTATCCCGAATCTGGTCTGCTGCTGCTATTACTCCTGATGATTCTCCATCAATAGCAACAATCATTAAAGTTTTTCCATCATCTAATAAGTTATTAATAGCTTTTTTTAACGGCGTTAAATCAATTTTTCTATCTGCTATAAGTTTTTCTGTACCTATTAAAATCTTATATCCCCCTACAACACCCTCTATACCCAAACCTGATAAAGATTTAAATTGCCTAACAGGTAACAAGGTAACCTTATTTTCTTGGGCATAAGATGTCACAGCCTGAGCCAAAGGATGTCCAGAACTCTTCTCCATACTTGCCACAAGTTGTAAAAACTTTTGACCTTTGATTTTTGAGTTTTGATTTTCTACTACATCGGTGACTTTGGGTTTTCCTTCAGTCAAAGTTCCTGTTTTATCTAAAACCACTGCCTGAATTTTTGAAGCCTGCTCTAAAGTGGCTGCGTTTTTGATTAAAATGTTATGTTTGGCTCCAATACCTGTTCCCACAGCTACCGCAGTTGGAGTAGCAAGTCCCAAAGCATCTGGGCAAGCAATTACTACAGCAGAAATTGCAAAAGTCAAAGCCATTAGAAGTCCTTCCCCCATCCCAAAGTACCAAACTGTAAAAGTAATTAAACCTGCACCAACTGCTAGAATAACTAGGTATTGAGCTGCTCTATCAGCTAATCTTTGTCCTGGAGCTTTGGAATTTTGAGCGGTTTCTACTAACTTAACAATAGTAGCCAGTACCGTATCTGTTCCAACTTTTGTAGCTTTAAATTTTACAGAACCGGTTTGGTTAATCGAGCCCCCTACCACTTGATCTCCAATATTTTTAGAAACCGGAATAGATTCACCAGTGACCAGCGATTCATCGATTGCTGTTTCTCCTTCAGCTACCACTCCATCAACCGGAACTTTATCACCAGGTTTTAGAACAACAATATCTCCAATAACAACGTCAGAAGTTGGAACCGTCATTTCTTGACCATCTCTAATAACCCTTGCTTGGGGAGGTACTAAGTCGAATAAAGCACGTAGCGCATCCGATGTTCCCTTTCGTGATTTCATTTCCATCCAGTGGCCAAATAAGACAAATGTAACTAGCAAAGCTGCTGCTTCAAAAAAAGTTTCTCCACCAATGAAAATCGTGATAAAGACACTGAATAAGTAGGCTGCAAAAACGCCAACAGCAATCAAAACCATCATATTAAGCGTTTTTTGCTTTAATGCCTGGTATGCCCCTTGGGGAAAGATTGAACCAAATCTAAAAACTACTATTGTGGTAAGAATTAATAAAAGCCAATTAACCGGAATAGGGGTAGGAAGAGTAATTTTTGATATATTGTTAAATACTGGTGAATAAAGAAAAATTGGAATTGAAAAAAGAAGCGACCAAAGAAAACGGTTTCTTATATCCTTTTCCATAAACTCTGCCATCCCTGGATCAGTCATAGCTCTTTCATGATCAGTATGGTCCATGTGAGCCATATCGTGTTCAACCTTGGAACGATGACATTCACAGTGTTCAGCTGTATCGGAGCAGACTAATTTTTGAGAAGCCTCAATTATGCTCTCGTAATGGGTACCTTTATTTATAGATACCATATCATGTTTCATTTTTGAATGATCCATCATTTCACGATTGGCCATATTTTCAGATTTATGTCTACCCTAATATTAGTATATGTACTTTACATTAAGAAATCATTAGGAGATCATAGATAGTTTTAATTCTTGGATTAAAATCGCTGAAAAAATCAAAATGGCAAAAAAGGAGTATCAGAATAAAAGAATTCAATTTAACGTAGCGACAATAAATATATTCCGCATTTTCAAATTCCCAAAAAGTTCCTAATAGTAAAACCAAACAAGTTATTTGACTCATTTGTATCTTTGTATTATTATCCAAGATATGGGAAGAGTAGAAGCAGCAGAAAATAATGATATTAAAATTAGTGGCCTTCGTGAAAGACTATATCGATGCCAAACAGGTTTAAACAAAAAAGAGCCTCACCGTTTAGTTGTTAAGCTTCTGGAGGAGCTTGATTGCCTAGAGTTACAACAAAATTATCAGGTAGTTGAATACGATGGAACTCCTCTTCCAGAGCGTGAAGCTGAAGAACTAGCATTGGTACAATCAATTAGAACTCTTGCGTCAGCCTGTCCACGTCTGGGTAAGCATAGATCCCATCGCGATCCGCTAAAAAGATAAACTATATGGATAAAAGTTTTTCCTACTATATACATGATAATAAAATAGTTTGAATTATCTGATAATTATTGACAATAGTTGTGATGTAAAGTAAAATTATATTAATGTGAAGGAGCTACAACAATGAATAGTCGTGTTGATGTCCACAATAATTTCTCGCCCTCTGCCAGTCTTATATTAAAGACTGGGAGTATTGTGTAGAAATTATCATTAGTTTAAAAAATGCATCTCCCGGTCGGGAGTTTTTTATTGGAAAAAATATGTTTAAAATACAAAAACTTGATTTTCTAATATCATTTTACATAGGCTGCATTGCAGTTTCAGAACTCATGGGAGCTAAAACCTTTCCTCTTGTTGCTCTTGGCAATTTTAAACTTAGTGCTAGTGTTGCAATATTTGCAATACCCCTTATCTATTCTATAAACGATATAATTACAGAAGTACACGGAAAAGAACGAGCACAAAGTGTTGTTCGCTCGGGTCGCATTTCTTTTTGGTTTGATTCTCCCCTATTGGTTTTTAAAATGCTTTATATCCGTTATTGAAACACCGTTTGTTTATTTAGAAGTAAAATGGCTTAAAAAGAAAGGAACATAAATGAAAGTTATTTTGGAAATGGTAATTGTTTACTAACAGATGAGAATCTAAATATTACTCTACGACTAATAAGTTGTAAGCAGCTAAATATGAGAGGAACTCTTCTTTTAAAATATAAAGTGCAATGATAGTTACAGTCATAAAAACAAAACCAGTTATTACAGGAGATAAGTTAACAGATATTCTTGACGCATCAGTCAATCTGCTGAACAATCGTTCAATAGTTGTTGTAACCTCAAAGATTATTTCGATTTGTGAAGGAAGAATTGTAAAAATTGGTGAGATTGAAAAAGATGAATTAATTGAACAAGAGGCACAATATTTTTTACCTCGCGAAACAAATCCTTATCATGTAAGTCTTACGATTACACGAAATAACCTTTCCGCGACCGCAGGAATTGATGAGTCAAACGGAAACGGATACTATGTTTTATGGCCAGAAAATCCCCAAAAAACAGCAAATGAGATTCGCAAGTTTTTCTGCAAAAAGTTCAATATACAAAGCTGCGGTATAATTATTACAGACAGTAAGACTACTCCATTCCGGTGGGGAGTGACAGCTATTTCTCTTGCGCACAGCGGATTTGCCGCAGTCAAAGATTATATCGGTACAAAAGATATTTTCGGAAGAAAATTTGAATACGAAAAACTTAATATAGCAGATTGTCTTGCGTGCGCATCAACTGTTGTCATGGGAGAAGGAAAAGAGCGGACTCCTATTGCTGTTATTAACGAAATACCCTTTGTGAAATTTCAAAAAAGGAATCCGACAAAAAAGGAACTTGATGAACTTAAGATTACTTTAGATGATGATCTTTATTCGCCTATCTTAAAATCAGTTGAATGGAAAAAAGGAAAAAATAAATAATTAGGAATAAATCAAACAGCGATTTGAATTTCATTATACTGACATAAATTTAATTGCAAATATTCCTCATGTAAAAGATAGAAAGAATTAAAAGATTCAAAAAAGAAGATATTGTAAAAACAAGCTGTTTTATTAAAATATTTCCAATTAGCCGTTGTGTGGGACAGGATTTCTGACCCAGAACTATTATATAATGAAAAGTATGCTTTTGTCCTCATATGTTATGACTTGGACAAAAAGATTTGTAGAATAGGTAGAAGAAAAAGTTATAAAATTAAATAAGCTATGTCAAAAACACTATTAAGAATTATTGCTGAAAAGACTGAACAACAGGTTGAACAATTTAATAAAAATAATGAAGCGCAAGCCAGATATGGCGGTACAAAGGTGAGCAAACTCAATACCGAACAGCAAGAGGCTTATGAGAAGGCTGTAGAGAGTGGCGATATAAAAAAAGTAACTGAATTGCTTGATTTAGGAATAACCACTCCCACGGAATTGTATCTCAACATGCCTGACCTGAAAGTTTCAGACAGTGGCTCGATTAGGTCATTAAGCGTTTATGTTTATTCAGCAGAAGCCAATGATGAAGTTTTACTTCATAAACTTTTCAGTAAGGTAAGGGAACAAACCTAATCTGAGAATTATTTAGTAGGCTCAGAAAGCGTTAAAACTTGAATAATTCGTTCAAAGAAACCTTTAATACCTTTGCAATCTTTGCCACAGTTTCAGTAGAAGGGTTACGTTCTCCGCGCTCGATATACCCTATATAAGCTCTATTCAAGCCTGCTTCCAGAGCTAATTCCTCTTGCGTCATACCCTTTTTTATACGCAAAAGATTTACTCTTTTACCTAATTTTTTTGACACTGCTGTAACCTTTACCACACTTATAGTGTGGATAAATCTTTACTAACAGTCGACTTACTGGTAGTATATATTTATGAGAATTAAGAAACAGTTAATATACGGTTTCTTAGGACTAATAAGTATAAGTTCAGGATTATTTCTTCTGATCGAATTAGTTAAGGCAATAGGCGGTTATGGTTTTGTAGGCTATGCAATTCTCGTGATCTTTCTTTTCAGCTTAGTTTTGTATCTCCGTTACGAATTTGATGTTAAAAGTAAGGAAAAAATTGCAGACGAAGCAACTAATCAGGTTATCTCCGATTATAAACATAAGATTAGTCAGCTTGATATGCCGGAGCTAAAAAAACAGCTGAACCGACACTTGAAAAAACAAATCTATGAGAAAGGCTATACCTTATTCAACAAATAACAAAATATTTGTGCTTGGGGAGTCGTTAGATCGAGTGAACTTTCCCAAGCTATACAAGTGGGCAAAGGATAATCCAGAAACGCTTGAGCAACAACTAAAAAGCATAGCTGACAAATGGCATAATGGAAGCATAGGCGCTGCGATGCAAGCCTTAGAGAGCGATCTGGAACACGGTTAAAAATCTTAATAAATATGCAAATTAAAATGAAACTAAATGCTCCGGCTGTTTTAACTTCTGCGCAACCAAAGGATATTATTCAAACAGTGTTGGATATTATCAACTCGTCAAAGCGAAAAATGCCTGCTCATTTCACAAGCAATGGTAATAGAACGCAATCATTTTGTGTGGACTTTGATATAAGCGAGACAGATGAGTATACAATGGCTTCTGAGTCGTGGTATCAAGGTAAAGATCCGTCAATCATTAAGACCGGAGAGGATATTATGTTGGCTGCCTACATAGCTGTTAAACTCGGTGGAGAAAAACTCATACCTCAGCTTTATCAAAGTATTATTGAAACATGCTCAGAAGAGTTATTCAAGAAACATAAGGATTATTTTGAGCATTGTGCTGATTTTGGTAAATTAAGAGCCGTATCGAGTTAGACTGTAAGTCTATTCAATCGGGAAACATCTTGGCTAATCTATCCATAAACGAATCAAGGTTATCATTCTTTTTTTCATCATTTTTGTCGGAAGCATAAGCGCCAGTCTTTTTGTAGTACATATCAATCGCTTTTGCTTTGACCGATAGATCAGCGAATTGTTGAATTAGAAAAAGATGATGTTTCATAATGTTTTCGTCAATAAAACCAATCCTCTCTAATTTTTGTTGTATAAACTTCAAAAGGTCAGGTTTTGTCAGGTTCTCTGAGGCTATACTTTTGGCTAATTTTCTATCTACTGTTCCATTTTTTCTGCTTACATTGTATCCAGCTTTGATTACAGCATCTGCTGCATTGCCACTTCCTTCAAGAAAGTATTTACAAAAGAGTTTTTGTTTTATTGTCAACTTGTCTTTCATAAATAAAAAAACGACTTGCACAAGTTAATACTTGGACAAATCGCGTTGGTTATTCCATTACGACTAACACTATTAGTTTATCACATAAAAGTAGGTGCTATTATCGCTGATTTTTACTATAATACAGGGTAGAACTTGATTACTATGGTGACAGTAAAATTATATGAACATTATAAATGAAGATGAAACCCGTAAAAAATGGATTGATACTAAGTTAATTAAATCCGGTTGGACAAAAATAATTAACTTCTCTAACGATCTCGATTTATCTACTCTTCACCGAACTGCTGTAAGAGAATTACCAACAGACGATGGTTTTGCTGATTACGTTTTATACCTCAACGGCAAACCTTATGCAGTTATTGAAGCAAAAAAACTGGGGTTAAGCCCACAAAACGTACTTCAACAAGCCCAAAGGTATGCAAGAACCATTAAGGACGGATTGGGCAACTACAATGGTTATAAAGTTCCGTTTGCTTATTCGACAAATGGAGAGCTTATTTGGTTTCAAGATTTTAGGAATGAGTTAAGCAGATCCAGAACCGTCAAAGAGTTCCACACACCAAAAGCTATTGAGGAGATGTTTCAATACGACAACGTAAAAAATGCTAACTGGTTAATCCAAAACCCTCCAGAATATCAAAAGCTCCGTTATTACCAAAAAGACGCAATAAAAGCCATTGAGTCAGCGATAGCTGCCCAGAAACGTTCTATGCTGGTCGCTATGGCTACTGGAACCGGCAAGACCTACACCATTGCCTCTTTAATCTATCGTCTTCTCAAATCAGGCTCCAGCAAGAGAATACTATTTTTAGTAGATCGCAAGGCTTTAGCAGCTCAAGCTGTAATGGAGTTTGCAGCCTATGAA
>Ga0155147_107_pt1 | contig 39516 bp, 32 predicted proteins | sample RifCSPhighO2_01_FD_106115 | JGI IMG/M metagenome (GOLD analysis project Ga0155147, IMG submission 106115) | Candidatus Levybacteria bacterium RIFCSPHIGHO2_01_FULL_36_15
AAAATTTCTGCATGTATTCCAATGCATACTTACGGCCATCCGGTTAAAATCAGTAAAATTAAAAAAATATGCGATAAATACAATATTGTAATAATAGAAGATTCCAGCCAATCACTGGGAAGTATGTTTCAAGGTAAACATACAGGTACTTTTGGAAAGGTTGGTGTTTATAGTTTTAACGGTAATAAGATAATTACCACGGGTTCAGGCGGTATGATGGTAACCAGTGACAAGAATTTATTTAAAAAATGCATTCATCTTTCAACAACAGCAAAAATTTCACATAAATGGGAACATGCGCATGATGAAATTGGATATAATTATAGACTTTCAAACATAAATGCAGCTCTTGGTTGTGCGCAAATGGACAATATCCGGAAATACATAAAAGATAAGAGAGAATTAGCCCAAAAATATAAAGAATTTTTTAAAGAATTAGGAATCGAATTCTTTTCTGAAAAAAAAGATTGTTATTCAAACTACTGGTTAGACGCAATAATTTTTAAAAACAAAAAAGAAAGAAATGGCTTTTTAGAATATAGTCGCAACAGTGGAGTAATGGCAAGTCCTCTCTGGACGCCCATGAATAAATTACATATGTATAGAAATTGCGAGACAACCAATTTGGAAAATGCAGCATGGCTAAAAGATAGAGTTGTTAGTATTCCAAGCAGCGTAAGATTATGAAGAATATAAAATCAAATAAAATATTAAAAGAAAAGTGGGAAGATAGTTTTAAAAGATATGAAAATTATATATTTTACCCAAATGGAGAAACTGTTAAATTTTTAAATAGATTTGTAAGAAAACAAACAGGAATTTACACATATATAGATATTCTTGATTTTTCAACAACAATAAAAGGATTGGATTTTGGCTGTGGAATAGGCAGGCAAACAATTCTTATGAATGAGTTTGGAGTTGAAGCTTACGGAATTGATATCTCTCAACAAGCCATAAAGATGTCGAAAAAATTGACAAAAAGCTATAATTTGAAAGATATAGGGATTAAGTTTAAAGTCTTTGATGGAATAAATATTCCTTTTGAAAATAACTTTTTTGATATAACTATTGCTGATGCTGTTTTGGATAGCGTGAATTTTAACTTAGGAAAGATATTGATAAAGGAAATAGATAGAGTTACAACAAACCTTTTGTTTATGAGTTTAATTTCCGGAGACAATGACCGTCATGGTGTAGGAGAAATCATAAGAACAGTACATGAGAGAGGAACTATTCAGAGTTATTATAATTGGAAGAAAATTTTAAGACTGATTTCCGTAACTAATTTTAAGTTAAAATGGTGCAGTCTAATAAGTGAAAAATCATTACTTTCAAGAGGTAAAAATAGTAGATATTATATAGTTTTAGAAAAAAAATAGAATAATGACTACCTTCTTAGTTACTGGGGCAACGGGTTTTTTAGGAAGCCTGTTGGTGGAGAAGCTTCTGCAAGATGAACATAGAGTGGTTGGTATTGGAAGAAGGAAAAAAGGTTTCCTTAGCGATGATGTTTTGAATAACAAGAATTTTATATTTGTTCAGGCAGATATTAATGGCCAGCTTAAGCATTATTTAAGTAAATATAAAATTGACGGAATATTTCATTTGGCATCATGCCAGCCCTCTTCAAAGGTACTAAATTATGATGATTTTTACAAAGGAAACGTTGCAACTACAAGACAGATAATAGAGTTTATTAAAAATAGAAGGATTAAGTTTTTAGTTTATACATCTACCACTTCTGTAAATGCTAAGTCTACAAAAAAATATTTGGACGAAAACTCATTCTCCTATCCTACGACTTACTACAGTTTGACTAAATATATAGCAGAAAAACTATTAGAAATTGAACTTGCTAGTTTGGGAATTAAGGTAATAATTATTAAATACCCGTCAATCTTTGGAAAAAATCATGTGAATGGTTTAATTTACACCTATTACAAAATTTTAAAAAGCGGTAAAGATTTAAAAATATTTAACAACGGAAATATTTATAGAAGTTTCATTTACGAAAAAGACGCAGTTCAAATATTGATAAATGCAGCAAGTAACATGGATAGATTAAAAAAATTTGATTTATTTTTTGCGGGCAGTAAAGACTCAATAAAATTAATAAAATTGGCGGAAATATTAAAAAGATTATTGGGTTCTGAGTCTAGACTACTAGTATCAAGTAAAAAAACTTCTATAAAAGAAAATATTTTGATCGATATCACAAAAGCGCAAAAAATTCTTCATTTTGATCCTATGACTGTCGAAAGAGGACTAAAAAAATATATAGCCGAAGTAGAATCTGGAAAACAAAGAGCTCTTGAGTTATTATAGGAAATTATTCTTAATATTAATTAGTAATTATAATATGATTGCCATACATCAGTCTCAGTTTTTGCCTTGGGTGCCATATTTTTATAAAATGCTGAAAGCAGATATTTTTGTGATCTTAGATGATGTTCAATTCCAGAAAAATGGAGTTCAAAACAGAAATAAAATTAAAACTCCCAAAGGCGCTGCGTGGCTTACGGTGCCTGTAAGTTTACAATTTGGGTCAAAAATAAATGAAGTTACAATATCTAATATAGTAGAATATGAAAGATTATCAGATATATTAATAACGAACTACAAACGCAGCATTTATTTCCATAAAATATACACAATGATTAAAAGGATATTTGATAAAAAAATAAATAATTTAAATGAGCTTAATATAAGCCTTTTAGATCAGGTTCTGGAAATGCTTGGCAAAAGACCTACTATTTATTATTCCAGTACTCTTAAGATCAGTGAAAAAAAAGATGATCTGGTCATTGAGATTATAAAACACTTCAAAGATAAAGAATATTTAAGTGGGGCAGGAGCTTTTAAGTATATGGATTTAAATAAATTTAAAAAAGCAGGGATTAAAGTTTATACTTATGAATTTGTTTATAACGAATATAGGCAATTATGGAATAAGAGGGTCGGATTCTTGAACGATCTATCAATAATAGATCTCATGTTTAATAATTTGGAGGATAGCTTAGCATATATTCAAAATAACGGTAGTCTGAAAAATGTAATATAATACAGAATTCATGAATACTAGCAAAAAAACGTTTGTTGTAGTTGACTATGGTATGGGCAACCTTAAGTCTGTTGTAAATGCTTTTAAATTTTTAGGAGAATCGGCAAAAATTTCCAATAAAAGAAAAGATATAGAAAAAGCAGATGCAATAATTATTCCAGGTGTTGGAGCATTTGGCGAGGCGATGAATAATCTCCAAAAACTGGATCTTGTTAAGATATTAAATAAAAAAGTTTTAAAGGATAAAGTTCCTATGCTTGGAATATGTCTTGGGATGCAATTGATCGCTCAAGATTCGGAAGAAGGGGGATTTAATAAAGGGTTTGGTTGGATAGATGGACATGTTAGAAAAATAAAAGTATATAACAATACTCGACTGCCGCATGTTGGCTGGAATGATATTTCAATTCTGAAAAAGAAACCACTCTTTAATAATATTTCAAAAGACTGTAATTTTTATTTTGTGCATTCTTATTATGTAGACTGTGATGAGTCAATCGTTTCCGCAGAGACTAAATATGACGTGAAAATCACTGCAGCAATACAAAAAGAAAACATGTTTGCAACTCAATTCCATCCTGAAAAAAGCCAAGAAAACGGTTTAAGAGTTTTGAAAGGTTTTATTAATTTTGTTCAAAATTATAAATATGCTTAAAAAGAGATTAATACCTTGTTTGGTTCTTAAGGATAATCTTATCGTACAAAGTATCGGTTTTAAGAAATATTTGCCAATAGGTGTTGCTAAAATAGCTGTTGAATTTGTGGCTAAATGGGATGTTGATGAGATATTTCTGATTGATATTACGGCAACAAAAGAAAAAAGAAAACCTAACCTGAAGCTTATAAATAAAATATCAGAGAATTGTTTTGTTCCTTTAACGGTAGGCGGGGGAATACATGAATTAAAGGACATAAAAAACGTTATAAGAGCAGGAGCTGATAAGATTAGTATTAATTCAGAAGCTCTTGAAGATCCGGATTTTATTACGAAGAGTTCTGGGATTTATGGAAGTCAATGTATCGTTGTTTCTGTGGATGTAAAAATAAATTCAAAAGGGAATCATGAAGTGGTGGCAGATGCAGGAAAAAGGTTTACTGGTCTATCGCCAATAGAATGGGCACGCAGGGTTGAAAAACTTGGTGCGGGTGAAATATTCTTAAATTCCGCTGATCGGGACGGATCCAAAAAGGGGTATGATATAAAACTTATTAAAATGGTAAGTGAAGCAGTTAGGATTCCGGTGATCGCCTGCGGTGGCGTTGGTGTCATGAGTGATTTCATTGAGGGCATAATAGAAGGTAAAGCTTCCGCAATTTCCGCAGCAAACATTTTTCACTACACTGAGCATAGCACTATAATCGCCAAAGCTTTTCTGAAAAAAGCAGATATTGATGTAAGGTTGAATACTTTAGCCAAATACGGAGAGTTTAAATTTGATGAGTATGGGAGAATACTGAAAAAAGAAGATGCCGGACTGGCTCAGATATGGTTTGAAAGGAACAAATCTTAAAACATGAAGTATTGTACGAGATGTCTTTATCCTGCAAATCATCCGTTATATTTAACCTTTGATGATCATGGAGTATGTAGTGGTTGCAGAGTACATGAGGAAAAAGACATCCTCAATTGGGAGATCAGAAAAAAGAAACTTGATAAAATTCTTGAAAGCTATAGAAATAAATCAGGAAATTCATATGATTGTATTATTCCTGTAAGAGGGGGTGGAGATAGTTACTTTGTTACCCATGTCATAACAAAAATTTTTAAATTAAATCCTCTTCTGGTTACCTATAACCATGAATATAACACTAAAACAGGAATAAGAAACCTTGCTAATTTATTAACCGTATTTGATTGCGATCATATTAATTACACTCTTGATCCTGAATTCGTAAGAAGGCTTGTAAGGCACACGTTCAGAAAGTTCGCAAGCATGTACTGGCATATTTTAGCCGGTACTTTAACTTTTCCTGTTCAGGTTGCTGTAAAATTTAAAATTCCGCTTATAATTTGGGGTGTTCACGGTTGGTCAGATCAGGTAGGTATGTTTTCTCATTTGGATGAAGTTGAAATGACAGAAAAGGCAAGGAAAGAGCATAGCCTTATGGGAATTGACGCAAGAGATATAATTTCAGAGAAAGATGGTGTCACAAGACAAGATATCCAGCCGTTTATATATCCGTTTGATGAAGAGATTGAAAGAGTGGGAGTAAGAGGAATTTATCTTAGCAATTACATAAGGTGGGATTCAAAAAAACAGCACGAGCGTATGATAAAGCTTTATGGTTATGAGACAGCAAAGCAGCAAAGAACTTTTAATACGTATGAAGATGTTGATTGTTTCCATTCCGCAGGTACACATGACTATATTAAATTTATTAAATATGGTTATAGTAAAGTTTCCGATCATGCAACTCGTGAAATCAGATTAAAAAGAATGACGCGTGAAGAAGGAATTGAAATGGTGAAAAAATATTCTGAAAAAATTCCTTCAGACTTACCAGTATTTCTTAAATGGTCAGGTATAAAAAGGTGGAAATTTTTTTCATATTTAGACAAATGGCGAGATAAAAGAATTTGGCAAAAAGACAAATATGGAAAATGGGTCTTAAAAGACTCGGTCGTTAATCATATAAAAGATTTGAATGTGAGTAAAGTGCGATTAGTTAAAATCGAAGACTGCAAATTCATTATTACTCCATCACGTGAACCCGGAGAAAAAGAGGATAAATATATTCTGATGGGCAGAGGTTATATAGATAAATATAATTATAAAGCTGTTTTTGATGACCAACTGGCAATACAAAAAAATCTGAAAAAAACTAAAAGACACATATCAAGATTGTTGGAAAAAGATTGGGGTAATTTTTTTATTAAAGATGAAAGAACTCCAAAAGAAATGGTTTTTTGCAAAAAATGTGTTATGTCAAGTTCCAAACCCGGACTTTATCTTAATGAAGACGGTATATGCGGAGCTTGTGTTTCTGTTGAAAAAAAGAAGTTAATCAATTGGGATAAGAAAAAAGCTGAGCTGAAGCAGTTATGTGATAAGTATAGAGGCAGTAACGGTAACGGATATGACTGCTTAGTTCCTGTAAGCGGAGGAAAAGATAGTATGTATCAAGTTTGGGAAATGAAAAAAATTTACAACATGAAAGTTCTTGCAGTTTGCATAGTTCCCCATCTTCAGACAAGTGAAGGCATAGCAAACTTAAATAGTTTAGTTAAAAAATTAAATGTTGATTTAATAAAAATATCTCTTAAACCAAGCGTGTTTAAAGCAATTAGACGAAAAACATTTGTAAAATTGGGTAATCCCAACTGGGCAGATCATGCCAGTACGTTTTCCGGAGTTGCAAGAACTGCTTTTATGTACCAAATCCCACTGATTGTTTGGGGAGAGGATATTGCTGTTGAATTTGGGGGTACAACATCAAAAAAACGAGTAGCTTCTGCAAAAGACATAATTAAAAATGATTTAATACTAAACAGATCAGTAAAAGATTTTTATGATGATATAATTAAGCCTGAAAATACATATTTTTATAAATACCCGCAGGATGAGGATTGGGACAAAAGAAAAATAAAAAGTATTTATCTTGGTTATTATCACAATTGGAACGGATATGAGCATTATTTGCTGGCAAAAAAATATGGATTTCAAAGTAGAAAGTTGGGTTGTTTAAGCGGAAATATTTTGAATTATGATAATATTGATGAAAAGTTATGCGAAATACACATCTGGATAAAATTTCTGAAATACGGTTTTTGGAGACCAACGGACCAATGCTGTTATCATATTTGGAACGGAAGAATGTCAAGAGAAAAAGCCATAAGGCTTGTAAACGCAAAACAATACGAGTTTCCTGCTGAATACTACAGAGATTTTCTTGAATTTCACGGAATTACAGAAAAACAATTTTGGAAAATAGCCAATAAATATAGAAACAGAAATATCTGGCATAAAGTAAATGGTAAATGGAAGCTGAAATATATCTTAAAATAATACTTTATGAAAAGAAAAATAATTGCTATCACAGGAATTCGTTCTGAGTACGATATTCTTTATCCCGTGATTAACTTCCTAAGAAAAGATTACAGGTGTGATCTAAAAATTATTGTTAGCGGTGCACATCTTTCTTCCTGGCATGGATTAACTTACAAAAAAATAGAAGAGGATGGTTTTGAGGTTATTGCTAAAATTAATAGTTTTATAAATACAGATAGCCTCATACAAAGACCAAAAGCAGTTGGTGTTCTGATTTCTGCTCTGTCTAGAATAATAGAAAAAGAGCAACCTCATTTTTTACTTGTTGTAGGAGACAGAGAGGAAAGCATTGCTGCTGCTGTTGTGGGCAATTACATGAATACTTTGGTTGTGCATATAGGTGGCGGTGATTCTGTTTACGGTAATGCAGATGATCCTATTCGTTTTGCTGTTTCAAAACTTGCTCATATACATTTTGTATTAAGTAATGATAGTTTAATAAATCTGCTTAAAGTTGGAGAGGAAAGATTCAGAATCTTTAATGTTGGAAATCCATCTTTAGACAACATTAGAGCTACTTCTGACATGCATTTCCCAAAAATAAGTACTTACTTAGACTTTGATATAAAAACAAAAGAGTACCTTATATTTATTAAACATCCTTTATCTTCGGAAAAAAAAGATTCATACCCGCAAATGAAAATTTCTCTGGAAGCAGTTGAGAAATTTTGTAAAAAAAATAATTTAAAAGCTGTAGGTATTTATCCCAATACTGATCCTGGGTCACGGGCTTTGCTTGAAATTATTGATACTTATAAAAAATCAGATTATGTTCGTTTTTATAAAACTTTACCACGGGAAATTTTTATTAATCTTATGAAAAATTGTTTGGTTTTAGTTGGGAATTCAAGTATGGGTATATTGGAAACTCCTTTTTACCAAATACCTGTGGTTAACATAGGCAACAGACAAAAGGGAAGATTTAATGCAGGAAATGTTGAATTTGTAGAACATGAAGAAAACAAAATTGTAAAATCACTTCATAAAGCTTGCTTTAATAAAATTTACAGAAAAAGAATTTTTAGTATAAAAAATCCTTTTGGAGATGGCCACGCCGCAGAAAAAATCAGAAATATATTGCTATCAGTAGATGTTAATGATAAAAAGTGGTATATTAAGAAAAAATTATGTTGAATAAGATTCTTTTTATTGCTCCCCATCCAGATGATGAGACCCTTGGTTGCGGAGGAACAATTTTAAAATACAAAAAAGAAAAAAAAAGTAAAATTTACTGGTTGATAATGACAAAATTATCTAAAAATAAAGGTTTTACTGAGGAGAAAGTAAACAGAAGAGAAGATGAAATTAAGAAAGTTGCACATAATTACGGTTTTGAAAAGGTGTTTAAGTTAGATTACTCTCCCGGGAAGTTAGATACGACCCCAATAATTAAAATGATATCCGATGTGAAAAATATTCTGGAAAAAATCAAACCTGAGTGCATATATATTCCAAATAGAAGCGATATTCACTCTGACCATAGAATTGTATTTAATGTTTTAATGAGCGCGTTAAAAAGTTTTAGAACTGCTTATGTTAAAAAAATTCTGATGTATGAGGTACTTTCTGAAACGGAATTTGCTCCTTCTTTAATAGAAAATGCCTTCATTCCTAATGTATTCGTTGATATCTCAGATTATGTAGAAGAAAAAATCAGGATTATGAAATTGTACGAAGGGGAAATGGCAAAACCACCATTCCCCAGAAGCGAGGAGAATATTCGTGCCCTTGCACGACTCAGAGGATCGATGTCAAACTGTAACTATTCGGAGAGCTTTATGTTGCTGAAAGAAATATGTTAAAAATAGTCTTAATATGTGGTTTATTATATTAACCCAGTTTTATTAAAATGGATATATTCATAAAACAAGATATTTCGATAAAAGAAGCAATGAGAATGATTGATAAGTTTCAAAAAAGAGGTTTGTTTGTAGTTGATGAGCAAAAGAGGTTTCTTGGAACAATAACGGACGGAGATATCAGAAGATATATATTACAAAATAAAGATATAAACGGAAGCATTAAAAATGTTTACAATAAAAAACCGATTTTTATAAGAGCAGAAAAATATACGGAAGATTTAGCTAAGAAAATATTCATCAGAAAAAAAATTGAACTGATCCCAATTCTTGATAGAGACAAAAAAATAATTAAATATGTTAGTTGGGATGAGACATTCTCAGATGGCCAAATAAAGCCAAGAATTAGAAAAAAGTTAAGTATACCTGTTGTAATAATGTCTGGAGGAAAAGGAATGAGGATGGAACCATTTACAAAAATAATACCTAAACCGTTAATTCCAATTGGGGATAAAACAATTCTGGAAATCATTATTGAGGAGTTTAAGAAATACGGAATGAATAGTTATTATTTTACATTAAATTATAGAGGTAAAATGATTGAATCTTACTTTAATGCGATAAAGAAGGATTATAAACTTAATTATATCTGGGAAGAAGATTATCTGGGAACTGCGGGCAGCTTAAAATTATTGGAGAATACGATTGGAAATACCTTTATTGTGTCAAATTGTGATATTGTTGTTAAGGCAGATTACAGAGAAGTAATCAAATTCCATAAAAAACAGAATGCGGATATGACAATTTTAAGTTCTGTTCAAAACTATAAAATACCTTATGGAATTATAAGTTTTAAAAAAGGGGGACAAGTGATTGAGATAACTGAAAAGCCTGAGTATACTTTTATTATAAATACAGGTGTTTACATACTGCAAAAGGAATGTCTTAAATTCATACAAAATAATACATATATAGATATGCCTGACTTAATTAAAAAAATAATTGATAATAATAAAAAAGTCATCACCTATCCGGTAAAAGAAAATGATTATATTGATATTGGTCAGTGGGAAGAATACAAAAAAACCGTTGATAAGCTCAAAATTTAACACTTATCATGTATAAAAATAAAAAAATATTAGCTATTATACCTGCAAGAGGAGGCAGTAAAGGCTTGCCCAAAAAAAATATACGTATATTTTTAGGAAAACCTTTAATAGTCTGGTCAATTGAGCAGGCAAAAAGGAGTAATTATGTTGACGCAATATTGGTTTCTACCGAAAATCAGGAAATTGCAAATGTTGCCAGAAAGAATGGGATTCAGGTACCATTTCTGAGACCTAAAGCCCTTGCCACCGACAAGTCACCATCGATTGATTTAATAATACATGCGTTAGACTGGTTTGAAAAAAAGGGTAAGTTGTTTGATATATTAGTTTTATTGCAACCTACTTCGCCGTTAAGAAAAAGAAATGATTTAGATAGTGCGATTAAAAAGTTGATAGACAATGGAGATAAAGCCAATTGCGTAATTGGTCTTGGAGAAGTATTGCACGAAAATCCATATCTTATAAAAAAGGTGGATAACGGGTATGTAAGTCATGTAATTAAAATGAAAAAAAATAGCAATACACATCAAAGACAGCAATTGCCTAAATCATATTTTCCATATGGGGTAATTTTTGCTTCGAAGGTAACTACTCTCAGAAAGGAAAAAACATTTTATCAGAAAAAGACAATGCCGTATTTTATTGAAAGATGGCAAAATTTTGATATTGATGATATTTATGACTTTCTTTGCGCAGAAGCAATAATTAAAGAAAAATTAGATGAAATTATTTAAGCTTATTACTTCAAGTGCCTGTTGTATTCCATGTCAAACCACATAGCAAAAATAATAAATTGTATAGACGTTATCACGCAAAGCATCCATGTCAGAAAATTAAACTGAGGAATTCTTGGCCAGTAATATACCAATCTTAAAAATAGTATTGAAGATATGAACGCAAGTATTAAACCGAAAGAATAAAAAAAGACAAGCGGATGAAAGTCGCGAATGATATATTTTTCTTTCATTCGCCATAAAAACATTTTACAAAGTAAAACTGGAATTGTAAAAAATACTTTTCTGACTTTTATTCCCGATTTCTCACCTATACCATAAACAGGTTCTATGGGTACGTCTTTTACTACAGCGTTATAAATATTTAACCTTACCAATAAGTCGTTTGGTTGACCATAGCCTTTATACATTTTATCCCATTCTATAAGATTGAGCATTTTATTGTTGATAGCGCAATAACCAGTTTGTGAATCAACAACATGCCAATAACCGGATGCTATTTTAGTTAAAAAAGTCAACATTGAATTGCCAAAATATCTATATTTTGGAATCTTAGTAAAAGCATTTCCGCTTAATAATCTATTGGCCTTTGAATAATCAGCTTGCCCGTCAGCAACTGGATCAAGTATGGTTTTAAGATCTTTTGGAAGCATTTGTCCATCTCCTGCCATTACAACGGAAACATCAGTATTATTATTTTTACACCATTTATATCCGCTGGCAATTGCTCCACCTACTCCCTCATTTTTTTTATGTTGTATAAGAATTATTTTTCTATTTTTTTTAATGAGCTTGCTTACTATTTGAACTGTTTTGTCCGTACTTTTATCGTCTACTATAACAATTCTATCGACAAATTTTGGCATAGTGAGAATTACATTTTCTATTTGTTTTTCTTCATTATAAGCAGGTACAACAACTGAAATATTTTTCGATTTATACATAATTATTTGAATTTTTTAATAATACGAACCATACAACTTATTTGTTTATCTGTCATTTCAGGATATATTGGTAAGCTTAGTACTTCTTTACTTGCACGCTCTGCTTCGGGGAAATTCCCCTTTTTATAACACAGATATTGCATTGCTTTTAGCAAATGTAGGGGAGTTGGATAATATATAATTGAAGATATATTATTTTGTTCTAAGTATTTTTTAAATCTATCTCTTTTGTTTTGCTTTACCCGAATTGTGTACTGGTGGTAAACGTGATAAACATTTCCATTTTCAAAAGGAATAGAGATGAATTGAATGTTTTTTAATTCTCTATTATATTTCTTTGCAATATTTCTTCTTATCCTATTCCATTTTTCCAGGTGAAATAATTTTGCACTCAGAATACTTGCTTGTATGCCATCAAGCCGGCTGCTTACCCCTATTATCTCATTCCGATATTTTATTATTGATCCATGATTTTTAAGTATTCTTATTTTTTCCGCCAGGGTTTTTTTGTTGGTTGTTACTATTCCTCCATCTCCATATCCTCCAAGATTTTTGGAAGGATAAAAACTAAAGCAGCCTATATCACCTAAATTACCGGCATTAATATTATTGTATTTTGCTCCTATTGCCTGAGCTGCGTCTTCAACAACATATAACTTATATTTTCTAGCCAATTTATTAATTTCGTCCATATCAGCCGGTTGTCCAAATAAATGGACAGGAATGATTGCTTTTGTTTTTTTTGTAATTTTTTCTTCAAGCTGTTTATAATTTATATTGAAAGTTGAGGGGTCAATATCCACAAATACTGGTTTTGCATCCAGGCGCGAAATCGCTTCCGCGGTTGCTATAAATGTAAAAGGACTAGTTATTATTTCGTCTCCTTTTCCAATTCCCAAGCTCCACAGTGATAGATAAAGCGCGTCCGTTCCGGAATTTAGAGATACTGCAAATTTTGTTCCACAGAATCTGGCAATTGAGTTTTCAAAAATTTCAACGTACCTACCACCGATAAACGCTTGGTTTTTTATGACGTTTTTTATTGATTCATCTATTTCTCTTTTTATAGACTTATATTGGCCATATAAATTGAGCATGGGAATTTTCATATTTTTTTATTCTTTTCTGGCAGGTATAAATTTCTGTATAGAATGAGGTTTTCTGATAGTTTTTTGTCCATTTTTGGTAAAGAGAATTTTTACGTCTATTTTATTTTTTTTAATTTCTTCAACTTTATATTTATTTTGTTTATAATTTCTTGAACACTTGGTACAGGTGTAATACCTAAAGTTTAAAGGCATTTTCTTGCCGCACTCGCAGACAAACCCTTGTATTTTAGCTGGGTTTCCATAGACCAGTGTATAAGCCGAGATATCTTTTGTTACCACACTTCCTGCTCCAATAAGAGCGTGTTTGCCAATTGTAATTCCACAAAGTATCACACTTCCTGCTCCAAAAGACGCCCCCTCCTTAACTACTGTTTCTGTCCATTCACCGTTTTTAGGATACTTAGCTCGGGGATTAAGATCATTTGTGAAAGTCATGGAAGGCCCGCAAAAAACATAGTCCTCTAAATCCACGCCTTTGTAAATGTTAACGTTATTTTGTATCCTGCATCCGTTTCCTAATTTTCCAGCAATATAGCAGTTTTGGCCGATTTTACAATTTTCACCAATTATGGCATTTTCCGTAATATGAACATTATGCCAGATTTTTGTTCCTTCTCCAATTTTTGCTCCTTTATCAACAAAAGCAGACTTATGGATAAATATTTTACTGTTTTTCATAAAAATATTTCTTTTTTCAGACAATTTGATTTAATAATTCCATCAATAATTTTAAGCGATTCCAGTGCGTCCTCCGCGTTTATAAAACTTTTCTGTTTATTAATTAAAACGTTGACTAAATTATCATATATTAGTTTATGGTTTGGGCACGAACCAATATACATGCCGCCTGCGTATACGTTTGGATTAACGCCTTCGGAAATGTATGGTTGGGGTGTGTTTTTAACCTCCCAAAAATCAATCTTATTCATGGCAAGCCCCCCAATTTTTATTGTGCCGTTTTCTCCTAATATTGTTAAAGAACACTCAATATTGTGCGGGTAAGTGCAAATTGTGAAGTCAAAATTAACTCTTGTACCGTTCTCCAAATCTATAATAGCGTTTGCTATATCTTCTATTTCTATTTTATGACCTACTGTGCCTGTTTTTGCAATAACGCTTTTTGCTTTTCCCAAAATATAATGCATGGAATCAATATAATGGATAGCCTGAGTAAGTAAGCTTCCTCCATCTGCGTCTTTTCTTCCTTTCCATTCACTTTCATCATAGTATTCCTGAGGTCTTGTCCAGTGTATGCTTAAAACTGCAGTAAATATTTTACCCAAATACCCTTTTTCGACATAATCTTTTACTACACGTATAGCAGGATTGTATCTCACCTGAAGGACGGGAAATAGCTTTTTATCATATTTTTTAAATTCCTTTACTAATTGTATGGCCTGCCTGTAATTTTGGGAGATTGGTTTTTCCATAACACAATGTTTGTTGTTCTGGGATGCTAGCATGCCCATCTTATAATGAAGATAATTCGGGGTCAGAACTGAAACAACGCTGATATTTTTATCAGAAAGAAGTTCTTGGTATTTTGTATAGCATTTTACATTCTCCTTTGCAGCAACCTTTTTAGCCAAATCTGTATTTGCATCACATACTCCTATTAATTCCAACCTGTTGATTTGTTTAATCGAGTCATCCAAATGCCTTGGGAAAATTCTTCCAAGACCGATGATTCCTACACCGATTTTTTTCATCTTCCAATACCTTTATAAATAATTTTATATTTATTAATTATTTTTTTATTAAGGCAGTTGCGTCCGTCAACAATAACTTTAATTTTTGTTTTTGACAATAATTTTGGCAATTTTTCCACAAACTCAGTATGAGCAGTAGCTAAAATTACACCAACACTATCTTTAAGCGCATTTTCCAGCGATTCAGTATCTGTTTTAACAAACGGATCGTAAGCTTTTACGATCGCACCATGTTTTAGCAGCTCTTTTTTTACCTCAAGAGCAGGACTTTCTCTTAGATCTGCTAAATCTTTTTTATAACTTAATCCAAGTAACGCAATTTTACTTTTGGATAGCGTTAGACCCACCTCCTTAAGGCCATAAATTAACCTGCTAACCGTATATTGAGGCATGCTGTTATTGATTTTTCTTGCAAGTTTTAAGAATTTGTGATCAAAGCCATTTTTCTGAGCTTTGTCAATCAAATAATAGGGAACTACACCAATACAATGTCCCCCAACACCACAGCCGGGCCAATGGGGCATAAATGAAAACGGCTTGCTTGACGCAGCAGATATTGTTTCATGTAAATCTATCCCCAGCTTGTCAAATGATTTTGCCAGTTCGTTTACATAAGCAATATTTATATCACGGAACGTATTCTCTATTATTTTGGAAGCCTCTGCAACTTCAAGGGAGCTTACTTCATTAATATTTGCTTTTATGTAAGATCTGTAAAAGTGAGCAATCTTTTTATTGAATTTTTTGTTTACTGATCCTATGTTTCTGTCAATATTGTAAATATTCCATTTTTCATCCCCGGGATTAATCCTTTCCGGACAATGAGCCAAGTTGTAATCTTTTCCCAACTTTAATTTGCATTTTTTAGCAAGAAGCGGAATAATGATATCCTTGCAAGTTCCGGGATTAACCGTTGACTCTAGCACAATATGTGAATTTTTCTTAATATATGGTGTGATTGTTTGTATCGCGCTTTTGACGAAAGAATAATCAGGAAGATAGTTTTTTACCGGAGTAGGAACGCAGATGATAAATACGTTAGAATTTTCCAATATACTTTTATCTGCTGCAACATTTAGGCTGTTTTTTTTTAGAAAATTTTTAACATCAAAGTCTTCTATTGGAGATAATCTTTTTTTTACCACATTTATTCTTTCGTTGTTAATATCGTATCCAACAACTTGATGGATTCCGCTTCTTGCAATTGCAACCATTGTGGGAAGACCTACATAACCTAGTCCAATAACAGCTACCCTTTTAACTTTCATTTAAATTCACCTAAGAATAACATAAGCTCATTTTTAGGTCAATAGCAGTTATTTAAATAAATGATTGCTAAATTTACTTGTTTATGATAAAAACATATAATAATTTCTATAACTCATGGGAAGAAAAGCGCAAGGAATTAAGGTATCATTCATAATATTAAATTTTAATGGAGTAGATTTAACATGTAATTGTTTGAAATCCATTTATCAGCAAAATTACAAAAATTATGAAATTATATTAATTGATAATGGTTCAACTGACAATTCCGCAAAAATAATAGAAAGAAAATATCCGGATGTTAAAATAATTAAAAATAGAACTAACTTGGGTTTTGCCGAGGGAAATAATATCGGTTATAAGTATTCAAGGGGTGATTTAGTTCTTTTTCTTAACAACGATACCTTAGTGGATAAAAATTTCCTGACTGAATTAATAAATAAGTTGTTTTCGGATCCGAAAATCGGAGCAGTGCAGCCAAAAATAATGTGTTTCCCTCGTAAAGTTTTTATTGATTCCATTGGTTCATACTTTTTACCAACGGGTTTTTTATATCATTTAGGGCATAATAAAAAAGATCAGGACAAGTATAATAAGGAATCAGAAATCTTCTCAATGAAGGGCGCGTGTATGCTTTTTAAAAAAGATGTTTTGGAAAAAGTCGGATTATTCGACAAGAGATATTTTGCGTATTTTGAAGAAACGGATTTGTGTCAAAGAGTATGGTTGGCAGGGTATAAAATTTTTTATGTTCCAAGATCTACGATTTATCATTTTGGAGGAGAAACATCTAAAAAACTCAATAACTCTTATGTGCAGTACAATTCATATAAAAACAGAATTTATACTTATTGCAAAAATTTTGAACCCGCAACGTTAACAAGAATTTTACCTGTTCATATCCTTTTATGCCAATTGTCAAGTGTTTCCTACTTTTTAACCATGAAGTTATCTTTGGCTATAAGTATCCAAAGAGCAATTATTTGGAACATTTTTAATATAGATAAAATTTTAAAGGAGAGAAGAGGGATCCAAAAAATAAGATCTGTTGAAGACAAAAGTTATCTACCAAACGTCACAAGGACAGTGGATTGGAACTATTATTATCATCTCTTTGCAACCAGTTTGTCCGGATATAAGGATAAATAAGACATTATTTGATGAGATTATGATTAGTTTTGAAGAAAGTTATTTTAAGGGGCATTTTAGAAAAAATGTTGGAAATTTTCAAAAAGAAGATCTGGAAAGACTAACAAACTGGTATTGGGGATGGGTCAGGAGTTTAAATAAATTTGTTCCGCTGCTTGCTTGCGGGAAAGGTAAAAAATTTCTTGAGATAGGATGCGGTATCGGACCAGTATCAAATATATTGTACCAAAAAGGATACGAATGTGATGCGTCAGATATTTCTAGTTACTCAATATCCAGAGCCAAAAAATTAAATAAAAACGTTCGTTTTTTTCAACAGGATATTACTGAGAGTTGCAATATAAATAGTAAATATGATCTGATTATTGCTTTTGAGGTAATAGAACATTTGAAGAAAGTCAATAGTGGTATTAAAAATATGATAAAAATGCTAAAAGAAAAAGGAATTTTGATTTGTTCCACCCCTTTTCCTTGCAAAAAAGCTTATGATGATCCTACTCATATAAATATCCATGATAAAAATTATTGGGAAAAAGAATTTAAAAAAAATGGTTTAAATCTTGTAAAATCTTATTATACTACTTTTTTACCTTTATTATATAAACTTAACAAGAATTTTAGTTTTGGAATTCCATTTAAAACTGAATGGCGTTTTATAAATTCAACAACTTTTATTATCGGTGAAAAATGAAGAAAATATTTAAAAACAAAACATTTATAGAATTATTCATTATATTTCTTTTAGGTTTAACTCCACTGTTATGGTTCAAAAATGATCTTGTTATAGCTGGACACGATGCCGGTTTGCCTTTGGATCCAATCGCTCACTTTTTAGATAGACTATATGTATGGACAGAACGCTTTGGTTTTGGTGCTGATCAGTCGGTATCTCTTTCCGGTTTATTTATACATGGGTCTGAGGCGTTTGTTTCAAGTATCGTGCATTCCCTTCAGGTTGAACAAAAAATAATTTTTATTTTCTGGTTTGTTCTTCCTGGAATTACCATGTATTATTTTGCTTCCAAGATAGCTCAAAAACACAATCTTAAGTATTTTACCTTACCGGTTGTCATATTCTATATGTTTAACCATTTCCTACTTCAGGGGTGGTTTATTGTAGAGAGGACAAAATTTTCTCTCTACGCTGCCTTGCCTTTAATCCTGTCATTATTGTTTGACTGGAAAGAGGGAAAAAGAGGAGCAATCAAAACCTCTTTATTAATTTCTTTGATTTTATTATTTCTCAACGGAGGAGGAAGTCTGCCTTTATTTGGAGGTATAATAATTGCTTTTTTGGCGTTTATTATATTTTATTTAGTAAAGGAATTTTCGATAAGGAATGTTTCCAGAATATTTGTATTAATCTTGGTTACAATAATAACCAGCATATTCCTTAATGCATATTGGATTTTACCTTATGGTTATTATAGTCTTCATTCCTATTCAACAGAAGTTTTAAAAGCAGGTGGTGTTGCAGGAATTCTTGGTTGGATTAGATACATAAGCCAGGAAACCTCGTTTGTTAATCTGTTTAGATTACAAGGAATTCCCGATTGGTATAATAACGTGTCTCATCCTTATGCCAATATTTTTTTGGAAAATCCTATTCTTATTATCATAAGTTTGTTAATTCCGATCCTTGCTTTCTCCTCACTTTTAATAGTCAAAAAGAAAGAAGTAAAAGAAAAAATATTATTTTTTGCTTTTCTTGCTCTTTTATCTATGTTTTTTAGTGCAGGGTCGCATCCTCCTTTTGGAGCGATGTACCTTTTTTTAGTTAACAATCTTCCGGGTTTTATTGCTTTTAGGACGCCTTTTTATAAATTTGCTCCGGCACTTTGGTTTTCTTATGCAATATTGATAGGTTTTGCTTTGAACTATTATTTAAATATTATTGAAAAAAAGAAACTCATTTTCAGTAAAGTTCTTCTGGCTTTGTTTTGTACCGGAGTAATTCTCTACAGTTTTCCCTTTTTGACAGGGTCCTTTTTTGATTATAGTAAGAGTGAAAGAAGCACCAGAATAAAAGTTCCTGATTATATTCTTCGTTTTGGTGAATGGAGCCAATCTCCAGAAAGAAAAAATAAAAGAACTTTAGTTCTTCCCCCATTGAATTTTATTAACAGGTATGAATCATACTCTTGGGGTTACTGGAGTTTAACTCCTTTAACAAGCCTTATTACCAACTCACCCATGGTTAATCAAGCCGGTTTAACAAAAAATGAAATAGAAATTGTTGATAAATTGTATTGGATGATGAAAACGAATGAGCCGGGATGGCAGGATCTCTCAAAATTCTTAGGGATAGAATCTTTTCTTTTAAGGAAAGATATTAATTGGAATAGTAAAGATTCATTGACCGATAAGCCAAGTATGTATACTGAAGCACTGAAGGAGAGTGACTTACTTATGGCTAAAAAATTTGGTGAATGGGAAGTTTATGATTTTAAGGGTGAAAAAAACAACAATAATATTACAGTTGCCTCTTCACTATCATATTTGTACGGAGATGTAAGCGACTTGGATTTGCTGTTTAGCTTGCCCAATATGAATATTAAAGATCCAATATATGTTTCAGGTGATCCGGTTAATAATAGCATTCATGATCTGGAAAACTTAACCAGCGAAATTTATATTAAAGCAAATTGTATTATGTGTAACCTTCAATGGAAAAAAATTGAGATGGAAGCTTATATACCTTCTGTCACAAGAGGATCCTTTTTGTATCCTCTTCTTGAAATAAAAGAGAAAAAAGCGAAAGAACAAGCAAGTATCTCAAAAGAAACCCTGATTAAATTTTACTTATATAAATCACTAAAAAATATTTTAGGACTGCAGGGAATTATTAATGATAAAAAAGGTGCAGGTATTATGATTTCCACGATTGATGATTATGACGCCTCATTAGAAAAAATAGATAAAATAATTAGAACTATTGATGACAAATCTTTAATCTCTTATAGTGATTTGTTAATTGAAGTTAACAGTGTTTTCATAAAAGAAAAAACAATACTTGCTGAGCTGATTAATTTACCTAAAACAGATAATTTTAATAAAGTATTTGATAATCTTAATGCAAGCCATAGTCTCTTAAAGCAAATAATGGAGACTATTAATAGAAGAGTATGGAAGACTGAAGAGGAAGATGTGAAAAGATTGACTGTAGATATTCCAAAAGCCGGTAATTACGATTTATTTTATGATTCAAACGATTCATTGGTGCATGATCCAAAAGTAAGTTTTACCATTGATGATATTAATTACAATACTGTATCAAATGAACTAAATCCAAAATGGTTTTATCTGGGTCAATATGATTTGCAAAATGGCTTACATAAAATGGAACTTAGGCAAAAAAGCTTTAACTTATATACTGGTACAGACACATCCAGCATTGATTCTTCATTAATTAAAAGTTCGTGCTTTTTTTCAAATAAAATATCGGGAGAAAGAAAAGATGTCTATAGAGTTTCGTTTGCCTATAAATACTTAAAAGGCGACAAAAAAATATTTTCTCAAATACTACCATTTGGAAACAAACCTAATCCTTACAATACTGCGGATGACGAGATTATATTTGCAACATCAGACTCAAATAATTACAAAATAGATTATGTATTAAAAAAAGATGAAGACCTATACCTTGCTGTTTGCACATATCCAAGTATCGAGGAAAGAAAAATTGAGACAGCGTATGAAATATCAAATATAAATATTAGAAAAATCAGCTCGCCCAATTTTATTTTTTACAATAGTTTGACAAAGCCTGTTAATGGTATAAATATGAATTATAAAAAAATATCTTCTTCAGAATATAATTTGAAATTGGATTTTAAAGATAATAATAAAGCCGTTGTGGTGCTTAATGATTCCTACGATCTTAACTGGGTAATTAAAAACGGAACAAATAAATCTTTTATGATAAATGGCCATGCCAATGGTTGGATAGTTGATAAAAATCAGGATACGATTGCCGTTATTTATCAATCGCAAGATTTAGCAAAATATGGTTTTTATATAAGTATTATTTCTTTATTGTCAATAATAGGACCATATATTTTATTTAAAGTTAAATTATTTTTGAAATAATGAAAAGTATAAACATGTTCTTTTCTGCCACATTTAAAAAATATGAGGAATACTTGTCGAGAATAATTTTCGCGAGTGTATTGTTTATTCTATTGTTGTATTTTTTCAATCTTCCTTACGCAAATATTATCATGGCAAATTTTCCTTTTATTCCTTTCCTGATTGAATGGATAGTAATTCTGAAATTATTCAGACCCAGAAGTGAAATTATTTTAAAGATAGGGCTCAGTTTATTTATTGTAGATTTAGTGTTTGTTATTTTTAACTTAAGAAGCTTACTTGAAGTTACCGGTTTAGTAAGTTATATGCTTATATTTAATTATATTATCTTTAGTATATATAACAGAAAATATTAAAATTTTATTGTATGAATATTGGCTAGAAGTAATTTTTTTAAGTAGTCAACATAATTAATTTAATTTTATAATTATTGAAAACAGAGAATATGTATAATATACTTTTTTCTTGCTAGTATGGTTTTATCAAAGGCCAGACATTTTTTTATAATATCCTCTCGTTTAATCAGTGATCCACTTTTGGATAACCCATTCCTATTTAATTATATCCGTTTTTTTCTTGCAGGAAGACAAAAAGGTATGAAACACTTTATTCGAAGATATCTTAAGAAATACCAATGCAAAACGATCGCAGACTTTTGCTGCGGAACAGGAGACTTTGCTTCAATTATACCCGAAACAGCAGAGTATATCGGTTGGGACTTGAACGAAAAATTTATTCATTATTCAATGCAACGATATAATAATGATAAAAATAAGCAATTCATAAAAGCAAACATTATGCAGTCGCCAAAAATTTACAGTAGAAAGTTTGATGCAGTATTACTTATTTCCACAATACATCATTTTTCAGACAAAGACTTAAGAGTATTGCTTCCAAAAGTTAATAAGATCACAAAAAAAATTGTTATCATTGCTGATATTATTCCTGATCCTCCGCATAGACTACAAAGATTTTTTGCATCAATTGACAGGGGAAGATACGTTAGACCAACAGAAGAAAAAATATTGATTCTGAAAAAATATTTTAAAATTATTGCAACTCAATCAATTCAAACAGGGACGGCAGTTCAATTTGGTATTATTTGTAAGCCCAAGAAATAGCAATGACAAAAAGAAATATAATTTATTTCTATAATAGAAATTATTTTGCATTTTGTGTCATACTGTATTTTTTTACAATTTTAATTTCTTACTTCAATATATGGAATGCGTATTTTGTTCAGGATGAATGGTATTTTTTTGGATTATTTAATCAGTATGTTAATTCACCTTTTGGTATAATATACAGTCTTATTCAGCCGATTACCCACCCTAAATTATATAGCGTACACTTTACTCCACTTTGGAATGTTATTTTTTTCCCTGAATACTTTGTATTTCGTCTGGAATATTATTGGTATGCGATTCTAGGTCTATCCATTCACGTTATTGCCTCACTATTTGTAATGATACTGGCGCGCAAACTTACTGGTTTGAAGTTTATTGGTATTTTGGCCGGACTTTTTTTTGCGGTAAGTCAGAGTCATATAGAAGCGGTTATATGGGCGAATACTCATCTGCAAACGCAAATTCCAACAATTATCGTAATCGGATCAATACTTTTATGGTTAAAGGGAATAGAAAAAGGAAAGACTATTTATTATATCATTTCACTGATACTGTTATTTACAGGACTGCTTATTAAAGAAACAATATTTGGTATATTTTTGCTTCTTTTTATTATTTCATTTTTATACAGAACAAAGATATCTGGTAGAAAATTATCATTTTTATATCTGGGAGTTACATTTTTTTTCTACTCACTTCTTAGGGGAACGATTCCTGTAGTTATGCGTTATTTTGATAAATCTGTAGATACAGGTCCAACAATACCGGATGGTATTTTTAGCGTTGGTCCTCAATTATATCGCCTTTTTACCTATCCTTTAAAAGCGCTCGTTCAACAGTTCGTTCCAGTAAATTTAATAAATAATGTTGCTGAGAATATTACTGTCTGGAATTATCCGACATATGCAAAAGAAGCATCAATCCGGGGAATAAATTATCTCACATTTGCACAGTCCGCAGGAAGCGATATAGTTATTCTCTATTTTGCTATCTTAATTGGTATATTGTTGTTTTTCATATACACTAGAATTAATAAGTTAAGAAACAACAAATTAAAAAAGAGTTTTATTTTTAGTTTGATTTTTATTTTCTCAGCTGTTTTACCGCAGCTCTTGATCGCTCCCTGGTTAAATACTTTATTTTCTTTTGTTACCTTTCTGGATTCAAGACACTTTTACCTAATTTCAGTGGGAGGAAGTTTATTATTTGCAGTAACGGTTTATATTTTATACGTGTGGTCAAAAACTATTCAGAAACAAAAAGGTTTTCAATTCCTGCCCCGTTTCATTATAGCAATATTCACCCTTTATACTGTTATAAACATTGTATCTGTTTTTTTGACAATTAACAATAAAATAGTTCCTGTTGGCTATGAAAGAATGAAAATTGTTAATACGATAATTCGTACATTCCCAACAATTTCTGATAAGGCTGCATTTTATATAAAAAGTAATAAACCGTATTATGGTTTCGCAGAAGAAATACCCCCCTTTCAAACAAATTTTGGGCATACATTATTAGTGAATTACTTTAATAAAAAAAATTACTCCCCAAATTTTTTTACAACTGGTTTCCTGCTTAAAAAAGGGATTATTGGGGAAGAGTACCAAGAATTTGACGGTAAAGGATTTGGTTATTTTATTAATATTCAATCCTTACTGAAGGCAGTTAGAAACAATAATATTTCCTCTAAAAATATTTATTCCTTTTTCTATGATGGTGACAAAAAAATAACAACTGACACTACAGAAAAAACTAGAAACTTAATCAGGAATGTTTTGGAAAATGATTATTTAACTAGAAATTGGAACAAATATGCGAACAAAGAATTAAAGTACGGCTTTTCCTACCCCCAAAACACTTATTTGAAAAACAATATTACTATGAATGATGAATTAACTAATTTGATAATAGAAGGTGACAATTCGGAGATTTTAAATTTTGTTATGTACAAAAATTCTACCCTTTTATCTTTAAATGATTATATTTCCCTTTTATACGGTTTGAAACAAGGATCAAATATTGAGTTTATTAAAGGTCTTAAAAAAAATATAATGAATATTGGAATTCAGGAAAATGTGCAGGTAGTTATTATAGAGACAAATATCACAAAAGATTTTATTTTCCAGACATCACCTTCAATTTTCATAAAACGAATAACTTTATTTAAAAACTCTGAATTTGACAATATAAAACTTAACGAATTTCTTAATTCTTTTGCTTTTGATAATTAATAAGACAAATTTAATTGATATGGTCAATTGTTTGATGTATACTTTGATAAATGAATTATCGTAAAACTAATTTATGCTGTATAGATAAGTGTTTATGCAGCCCGTTTTTAGCGGAGAAATTTCTTCTGCATATTCTTTCGGCAGGAAGTTTTTTTCCAAAAGCCTGCTAACGAAATATCTGAATGCAGAATAAATATTTGAGTTATGGCTAAAAATCAACCAAAAGTAGTTATTCTTTGCGGAGGTAAGGGAACAAGGCTTAAAGAAGAGACGGAATTTCGACCTAAACCTTTAGTATCTATAGGCGGTGTACCAATTCTCCTACACATAATGAAGACATATGCACATTATGGTTTTAAGGAATTTGTTTTATGTCTTGGTTATAAAAAAGAGATGATTAAAAATTATTTTCTTAATTTCGCAGAAATGAATAATGATTTTTCAATTGATTTTAGTAAAAAAAATAACAAAGGAATAACTTACTACGGTAAGGAAACATTAAGAAATTGGCGTATTACGTTTGTAGATACGGGTGAAGAAGTTCAGACAGGAGCAAGAATTTATAAAGTCCGTGATTACATAGGTAAGGATAGTGATTTTTTGCTTACATATGGAGATGGTGTAGCTGATATTAACATAAAAGATCTTTTTTACTACCACAAAAAGGCAAATAAAATTGGGACTGTAACTGGCGTGCATTCTGCCTCAGTTTTTGGGTTAATTGAGCACAGCAACGGAATTGTTAAAACATTCAGGGAAAAACCAAAAATTGAAGATGTTATCAGCGGTGGTTTTTTTGCATTCAAATCTCAGATTTTCGATTATATTGATCCCGATGATTCATGTGTTTTTGAAGACAAACCATTAAAAAAGTTAGCCAAAGAAGGAGAGTTGTCATTATATAAGCATGATGGTTTTTGGTATTGTATGGATACACAGAAACATGTAAATTTTCTTAATGATCTTTGTGATTCAGGCAGGGCTCCATGGCAAGTATGGAAATAAAAAGTATAAACTCTAAATTTTGGCAGAACAGAAATGTATTTATTACCGGCGGAACAGGTTTATTGGGATCATGGGTTATAAAATTGTTGCATGAAAAAACCCGGGCAAATATTGTTGTTTTAATACGGGATCACATTCCTGACTCACATTTATTTTTGGACAAAATGTTTCCTCAGATAAATGTGGTTAAAGGTAGCGTTGAAGATTATTTATTAATCGAGCGCATTCTTGGAGAATATGAAATTGATACAGTTTTGCATTTGGCGGCTCAAACTATAGCACCCATTGCCAATCGTAATCCTTTGTCTACTTTTGAAACCAATATAAAAGGTACTTGGACCATGCTTGAGGCATGTAGAAGATCTCCTAATATTAAAAAAATCATTGTTTCTTCTTCAGATAAAGCTTATGGGGAATCACGCACTTTACCATACGTTGAGGAAACCCCGTTAAAAGGTCAGCATCCATATGATGTATCAAAAAGTTGCGCTGATTTAATCGCTCAAGCATATTATTCTTCTTACAATCTTCCTGTTTGTATAACAAGGTGCGGAAATTTATTCGGAGGCGGGGATCTAAATTTTAATCGATTAGTGCCAAGCGTAATCCGTTCGGTATTGTTTGGTGAATGTCCTGTATTAAGAAGCAATGGTAAATTCATCCGGGATTTTATTTATGTAGAAGATGCGGCATTGGGCATTATAAAGGCAGTAGAATCTATGGATGATATAAACATAGTGGGTCAGGCATTCAATTTCAGTAACGAAAATCCTATTTTAGTTATTGATATGGTGAGCTTAATTATGAAAAAAATGAACAGTAAACTTGATATCAAAATTACAAATGAGTCAATGAATGAAATCTACAAACAATATTTGTCTGCATATAAAGCAAAAACTTTATTGGACTGGAAACCTGTTTATTCCTTAGAAACAGGATTAAATAAAACCATCAAGTGGTATAAATCATTTTTTAATATTCAAAATAAATGAAAAAAAATATTATAGAGACAAATCTAAGAGCTAATATTCTTAAGCTTGTGAATAATTTTGTAAGGGTGCAAAAAAGCCGGGAAAAATTTATCCCTGGTAAATCAAGAATACACTTTGGAGCAAGAATTTATGATCAAAAAGAAGTTGTCCGGTTGGTTAATGCGTCATTGGATTTTTGGATTACACTTGGAAAGGAAGGCAGAGAATTTGAGACGAATTTTGCTAAGTTTATGAATAGAAAAAGATGCGTTGTTGTTAATTCCGGATCATCAGCAGATTTACTGGCTGTTGCTGGTCTTTGTGCAAAAACTTTTCCCAACAGAATGCTTCCTGGAGATGAGGTAATTACAACGGCAATGGCTTTTCCCACAACTGTTGCAGCAATTTTGCACAATAATCTTATTCCCGTATTTATAGATATAGAATTAGATACATATAATATTGACGCAAATAAATTAGAAGCAGCTATTTCAAAAAAAACCCGGGCAATTATTCTTGCTCATACTTTAGGAAATCCGGCAGAAATGGATAAAATAGTTAAAATTGCCAAAAAACACAAGCTCTATCTTATTGAAGATATATGTGATGCATTAGATTCCCGTTATGGTGGAAAATTATGTGGCACTTTTGGAGATGTTGCTGCTGCAGGGTTTTACCCTGCACATCATATGATGATGGGAGAAGGTGGGGCTGTGGTTATGGACGACTTGGAATTGTTCAAATCATGCCGGTCATTAAGAGATTGGGGGAGAGAAGATTTGGGTTTTGATATGGGAAAAACGAATTCTATAGAAGAATTATCGAAAAGATTTTCATCTAACATTTCTTCACTTCCTAAAGGATATGATCGAAAATATATATATACAAATATTGGTTATAATTTAAAACCTACAGATCTTCAGTGTGCAATAGGAATAGAACAATTAAGAAAAGTTCCCGCATTTACTTTAATGCGTAAGAAAAATTTTAAGACACTTTATGAGGTGCTTAAGCCTTACAAAAAGTTTTTAATCCTGCCAAGATCTTTTTCAAAATCAGATCCTTCATGGTTTGCATTTCCTATAACAGTTTGCAGAAATTCACCTTTTAGCAGAAAAGAAATAATGGAGTTTCTTGAGAGTAATAATATTGAAACGAGAGTTTTATTTGCAGGAAACATATTGAAGCACCCAGGTTATAGAGATATTAAACATAGAACTCCTTTTAATCTGAACAATAGTAACTTTGTTTTATCAAATACATTTTTTGTTGGAATATATCCCGGAATAGGTAAGAGTGAAATGAATTATATGATAGGAGTTTTTCAATCTTTTTTTAACAAAAAATGATTAAGAATAATAAAAAGAAATTATCTATCATTATCCCTTGTTTCAATGAAGAAGAAAATATAAAAGAAATTTACTTCAGGTTAACAAAAGTATTAAGCGAAATTACAAATTTATATGAAATAATTTTTATTAATAACGGAAGTAATGATTCATCTGAAAATATTTTCAGATCTTTAGTTAATAAAGATTATCATGTGGTTGTAATTTACTTTTCAAGAAATTTTGGTCCTCATGGAGCATATACTGCAGGATTAGAATACGCCTCCGGTGATGCAGTAATTTGTATAGATGGTGATTTGCAGGATCCTCCTGAATTAATTACTCAAATGGTAGATAAATGGAAGAATGGATTTGAAGTTGTATATGGAATTAGAAAAAACAGAAAAGGAAGCAGGCTAAGGAAAATTTTAACAATTCTGTATTATAGAGTATTAAATATGTTATCGCATATTGATATTCCCCTAGATGCCGGAGATTTTGCTTTGATGGATAGAAAAGTAGTGAATATAATTAACGTAATGCCAGAACACAATAAATACTTTACTGGTCTTAGAGCATGGGCAGGTTTCAGACAAACTGGTATTAGTTATGATAGAGCAGAAAGAAAAGGAGGAAAGACAAAATTTAGCTTACTTAATTATTTACAGTGGGCAGTGCAAAATATCTTTTCCTTTTCTTATAAACCTCTGCAGCTAATTTCATTTTTAGCAACTCTAATCGTATTTTTGATTCTCTTTGGAATATTTATATATTTTTTAGATTTTCTATTTTATCCCAATAATCCCAGAGGTTTTATTACACTAATTCTTGTTATTCTTTTCTTGGGTGGAGTTCAGCTTTTATGTTTGAGCATAATAGGGCAATATATTGTTAACATTTATGAAGAAGTTAAAAACCGGCCTCATTATTTAATTAATGAGGTTCTAAAAAAAAATTCTTTAAAAAGTAATGAGAAAAAATCATAAACCCTCTACTTTAATACGGAAGAGACTGGTTTTTCGTTCAATTCTACTAAGGCGCGGATTTAAATTCTTCCTAAAAAAAAGTGTTGTATGCCGGAAAATAAATAATTTACCTGGTCCTTTTAGAGAAATAATCTCTGTTTTATTCTTAATGCTTATTGTTTTAATACTTTATGGTTTTTTATTCCGAATAAATCCGACTGCATTTGGTGATGCATTGAGATACCATGGTTATCAGACCTACATTATTAGATACTCATTACTGCATTATGGTCAATTTGCCCTGTGGGATCAGTTTCTTTCCTCGGGGATGTCTTGGATTAGCCATCCAGGAGGTCCTTTATTCTATCCAATAACATGGTTAGTGATAACATTGTTTGAAAATCCGGTTTTGGGAACAAAAGCCTTAATGTTGTTCCATGCATTTACTGCAGCATTGTCAATGTATCTATTATTGAGAATATTGAATTTAAATAGATTTATTAGTATTTTGGTTGCTATTCCGTATATCGCTAACGAATATGGATATATTGTAACAATTAATGGTTGGTTTGAGGAATTATACGGATTTACCTTAATTCCTTTAAGTGTAGCTTTGTTGCTGTTAGCGCTAAAAGAAAAAAAGTATATATTTTCAGTATTAGCAGGGATTGTAATGTCGTTGCATTTCTTAGCGTCTACCTATTTTGTTTTTCATTATAACTTGATCATTTTAATTTGGTTGATTGCGGTCACCATACTGTTTAACGCTAAAGAGGCAAGAAAAAATATTTATAAATTAAAACAACAGGTAAAAACTATAATCTTATTGGTTTTAACAATGGCGGTTGTTTTATTAGGGATGTCTGCTGTAAAATTATTTCCTTTACTTGAATTCCGGAATTTATCCGTCAGAGAAAAGGTTCCTTTATCAGTAATAGAGCATCCTTCCAATGTTTTACCATTTTCTTATCTTTTTGATAGGATTAGGGGCTATATACATCCAACTGCGGTAGATTCAAATACCATTGAAGGTCTTTTTATGCGGTTAGGTAATTTATTTGCTTTTATGTTAATTATTTTAGCCTTTATATACGGGATTTCAAAAAGATCAAAGAAATATATTCTTTTTTCCAGTCTTTTAATAATTGGTTTATGGGGTTTTCTTGCAAATCGTATCCCTATTGATTTTTACGCTTTAATGTATTATTTACTTCTTGGTTTTAATTCTAACCAATTTCCTTTCCGATTCTTAATTGTTATAAATTTTGCGTATTTTATGTGTTTAGCATTGGGTTTAAATCTGATTACATATATAAATAAAAACAAACTATTAAGATTAGGAGGGTATTTTTTCGGAATTATTATTGCAGTATCAGCTTTGTTGTTTTCAATATATAAATTTGATTCTTTTGATTTTCCTGACTATAAGGATCCAAGATTAGAATTAGAGAAAAATAATAAATTAGTAGTTATAAAAAATGATGACCTAAGACAGCTTCCCGTAATTCAAAATATTAATACTAATAACTATCTTGTAATTTTATCAAAAATTCTAAAAACTTATAAACCTGAAGGGAGATTATACTCTACAGTTCTCTCAGAAGGGGCAATTACTTCAATAGATGTGCTAAGAGGTGAATTAACCACAGTTCATCATTCGTATGAAGCCATTATTCCTACGTATCAATTTGGAATTCTTAAATCAGGTACTATTAATGATGAAATATTACTTACTAAAAAAAGATATAAAATTTTTAGCGTTCTTAATACAAGATTTCAATATCAGGAAAATAAATTCTCAGAATTCAAAGGATGTCCTAAACTGGAGCTGATAGATAAAAATGATAGTAATTTAACACCTCAACTAAAAAATGAGGTTTGCACTTTTCTGGAAAATCGTATTGCACCAATATTTAAAGCATCGGATAAGGGAATTTACTACGATCGCAATGTTCTTTCAAAATTTACTCTTTTAAATGGTGCCATACTTTTAATTTCCGACAACCGTTTCAATGATTATTCAGGCTTTATCGCCAAGCAGATTTTGTTTCATCCTGATTTTGATGAACAAAGGGTTTCTGTTTTTTCCGGCCCCAGCCCAAACTTTAATGATTATTTACTTGAAGAATTGCAACATTTTCAGGCAATTATTATTGTTAATCCAAAAATATCTGACCAAATTAAAGCTAAAGAATTATTGGAAAAGTATCAGAAATCAGGTGGAAAAGTTTTAATACTAACTGGTAAGTTTAATCAGTATGATAATCTTCAAATGAGATCTTCCTCAATTTATACCAATAAACCTGCATGGATTTATACTTCTGAAGAGGAAAAAAAAGTATCAAGTTTACTGACTTTGCTTAAGTTAAGCGGAGATAAACTAGGGTATGTTAAGGTGCAAAAATTTACTCCAGAAGAATCAATATTTTCAGTAAAGACAACAAAAGATAAAACAGTTTTTCAATTCAGTGATTCATTTTATCCTGGCTGGAAAGCAACAATTGATAACAAAGAAACACCTCTCTATATGGCAGATGGTCTTGTTAAGGGTATTATTATACCCAAAAGCGGAATTCATACTGTTAGATTTTTCTATGATCCTTCCTCATTTAAAATCGGCGCGGCTATTACTCTTATAACAATTGGAATATTGCTGTCTACTTTAATTTTCAGATCGCAGATAAGTAAAAGTAAATTATTGAGAAAAGTATTATAACTCATTCAGATCTTCCGAGCTATAGAGATTGTTTAATTCTTGCAGATTAACCTGGGAAAAGTACATAACGTTTTTGAATGTTTTTTTATCTTTTTCATCAACTTTTTTAATGATATTTTCCAGTATTTCTTGGTGCTTTAATGCTGCGTTTTTTAATTTTGTGAATTTATCCTTTTTAGGTTTCGCGTTTAACGTTTTATATTCTCTCACTAGCTTGGTGTAGTTATCTTCCCCTTTCAATGCCGTATCTTTGGCAAGATCTATTTTGTTTTTCTCAATAAGCATGGAGGTTGCTAATATTTGCTTATCTACTTGAAGTAAATAGAAATCTATTCTTTTTGAAGGATCATTAGTAAGTTTTTCTGAAATTTTATCTCTCAATACTTTTAATTTATAAAGAGGATTGTCAGGTAAGATTCCAGGGTACGCAAGATTGTATTGTATAGGTTTTGGTGTTGGGGAAGGAGTAATTGTTACTTCCGGTGACGGAGATTGGGCTGATACTTGTTGCAAGTTAAAACTCAAAAATATAAACAGGATATTAATAATAACTATTGCTTTCTTCATGTAACTTACATTATATATATTTTTTTGGGTTATGCAATATTTAGTCTTATATTTATATTATAATACAATTAACTTACATGAACAATATGTTTTTGATAGGTGGAGACTGGAGGTATTTCTGGCCTGAAAATATTGGAAATTTTGCCCATTTACCATCTGCTTGGGATTCAATTTTGAATACGGGCGTAGGAGAAGCAGCAACAGGAACACTTTGGATAACAAGTTATTTGAATCTTACGGCTTTTTTCAGCAAGCTTGGAATATCATGGGATTTGACTGGATTGATTTTTTGGATTGTACCAAGTGTAATTTTTTCTTTTTTAGGTGCAAATTACTTATTTAAAATAATTTTTCCTTTAAAACCAAAGCTAGGAATACTTTCCGGATTTATATATTTGTTTAATACATATTTTTTAATGATTATAAGCGGAGGGCAAATGGGAGTAGCTCTTTCATTTTCACTTGCTCCGCTTGTTCTTGCAAGATTTATATGCAACGCAAAAGCTCCAAGCTTTAAGAATTCGCTGATTTTTGGTTTATTATTATCTGCGCAATTATTATTTGATCCAAGACTCACTTATATAACTTTACTTGCTTTGTTTATTTTTTGTGTATTCAATATTTCCCGATCGGCTTTATTCGGAAAAAATATTTTAATGACCGCACTCATTCCGTCAATAGTTTTATTCCTGCTTCATTCATATTGGATTATTCCACTTTTTATCACCAAAACTTTTGTGTCATTCGGAGGCGCTATGGGAGGAGCTGATTTTTTAAGCTTTGCAAAATTTGAAAATACTATTTCCTTGCTTCATCCAAACTGGCCAGAAAATATTTTTGGAAAGGTATACTTCATGAAACCGGAGTTTCTTATGATACCAATCATTGCATATTCCTCTTTGTTTTTTATAAATAAAAGGGATGATAAAACGAAAACTTCAATAATTTTTTTATCGTTTCTTGGCCTGTTTGGTTCATTTCTTGCAAAAGGTAATCAGGAACCACTGGGCGGAATATATTTGTATTTATTCAATCATTTTCCTGGTTTTTTCCTTTTTAGAGATCCAACAAAATGGTATCTTCTAGTTGCTCTTAGCTATTCCGTCCTTGTACCTTTTGCTATTTATGAGTTAAGCCAGGCAGTTGGCAAATATTCCGTGACTTATTTAAATAAAAATGTTTTGCAAAAAACAATAGTTGGAATTTTTATTTTCTTTTTTATATTTACACTTAGAGATATAAGCAATATATATTGGAGAATTAAACCAAAAGTAATTGACAAAGAGTATAGTATGCTTAGAGATTTGCTGGTAAAAGACCAATCATTCTCCAGGACTTTTTGGGTTCCCCAATGGCAAAGATTCGGGTATTTCTCAAATACTCATCCGGCAGTAGGAAGAGGAGAGCTCTTAAATACACTGGATGCTAACCTGATTACCAAGATGTTAGACCAGCCCCAGACGGAAAAATTATTAAAATTGATGTCTGTAAAATATATAATTGTGCCTTACGATTCAGAAGGTGAAATATTTCTCAAAGACCGAAAATATAACAAAAAATCTTATGAAAATACAATAACAAATCTGGATAAGATATCGTGGTTAAAAAAGATGAAGGGATTCAATAAATTAGCAGTGTATGAAATACCCACTTTCTACAACCATTTCTGGATTTTGTCGGACGGAAGGTTTGTAAATAATCTGCATGATCAGCAAACAAGTGAAGCTCATTATACAGTGGCGGCATCCAATGTTAAAAAAGGTGATATTTTGGTTTTTTCAGAAAATTTCAACAACGGATGGTATGCAAAAATTGGTAAAAACATATTACAATCTTCTCCTTATGAAAAAACATTAAACAGCTTTGTTATGCCTGAAAACGGAAGCTATAAGATTGAAATCTATTATCATCCTCAAAAATTAGTTAACATGGGGTTGGTGATTAGTACTTCAACGCTGCTTGGTATGATTTTTATTCTTTTGTACTTTAGCCGCAGAAAAATATGAAAATACAAGACGTAATATTATTGATAATCTTTATTTATCTTTTATATAAACATAATTCCAGACAATTTATCTTGTTGGGAATTCTGTGTTTCCTTGCCTCCATTCCTCTTTTTTATTTTTGGGTTTTTTTTACCGCTCAAAGGCTTATTTATTTCGGCTCATTTTTTCTGTTGTGCGGTATAATATCTTATTTTGTACAATCAAAAAATAAATAACTCGTACTTCCATTAATATTTGATAGTTGGTTTGTTCCATAGTAGAATTTATATATGAGAATTGGAATTGATATAAGTCAGGCTTCTTATGAAGGCTCCGGCGTTTCAAACTTCATATTAAATCTTGTGAGATCTATGATCCGGCAGGATAAATCAAACGAGTATGTTTTGTTTTTTTCTTCTTTACGGGGAAGAGTAAATAAGACTTTAAGCCGGGATTTAAAAGATTTAGGGAGTCCTAGGGTAAAATTAGTATCTTATCCTTTTCCTCCGTCTGTTCTTGACTTATTTTGGAATAAATTACACATTCTTCCGCTGGAATTTTTTGTAGGTGATGTGGATATTTTTCTGACATCGGACTGGACTGAGCCACCCAGTATAAAAGCAAAAAAAATTACAATATTATATGATTTGATAATCTATAAAAATCCTGAAGAAACAGACAAAAAAATTATTCAAACACAAAAAAGAAGGCTTAAATGGGTAAAAAAAGAATCCAAATTGGTAATTTGTATCTCAGAATCAACTAAAGAAGACGCTAAGAAAATTCTGGGAATAGAAAATGAAAGATTGAGAGTTGTTTACCCTGGTATTTAAATGATATGAATATAGGAATTGATGGTAACGAAGCAAATATAGACAGGAAGGTAGGTATAGGGGAATATGCTTTCGAATTGCTGATACAATTCTCAAACTCAAAACTCAAAACTCAAAACTCAAAATTTGTTGTATACTTAAAAAATAAAGCTAGGCAAGATTTACCAAAAGAGAATCAAAATTGGCAATATAGAGTTATCGGTCCGAAAAGGTTTTGGACGCAATTTGCTTTGCCGGTAGATCTTTATTTTCATAAAGAGCGTCCGGATGTATTTTTCAGCCCGACTCATTACGCCCCTCGCTTTTCACCTATACCCACCATTATTTCAATCATGGATCTTTCTTATATACATTATCCATATATGTTTAAAAAAAGCGATCTATATCAGCTCAAAAACTGGACTTTATATTCTGTACAAAAATCAAAAAAAATTATTACAATAAGCAAAAGTAGCAAAAATGATATAATTGGTTATTATAAGTTAGATAACGATAAGGTAGTTGTGGTTTATCCCGGAATAAAAGAAAAAGGAATAAATTTACAAGCAAAAAGCATGGACAATAGTAAAAAGCTCAGGGCAAAATACAACATTCGCGGCAAATACATACTTTTTGTGGGGACTTTGCAACCAAGAAAAAATATTGTAAGACTTATAGAAGCTTTTGGGAAAATCTTAAGTGAGTTTTCAAATTCAAAAGAAAAAGAATTAGAATTAATAATAGTAGGTAAAAAGGGATGGTTTTATCAGGATATTTTAAATGCCCCTCAAAAAAACAACATTGAAAAAAACGTTAAATTTTTGGACTTTGTAGAAAATGAAGAATTACCTGCTTTGTATAAAGAAGCTGTGTGTTTTGTTCTTCCCAGCTTATATGAAGGTTTCGGATTACCTGTTCTTGAGGCCATGCAATTCGGATGCCCGGTTCTTGCAAGTAATATATCGAGCCTGCCTGAAGCAGGAGCAGATGCGGCTGTTTATTTTGACCCCTACAATGTGAATGATATAGCGGATAAATTAAAAAAGGTCATAGAAAACGAGGAATTAAGGAAAGAAATGAGAGAAAAAGGTTTCAGGCAAATTAAAAAGTTCAGTTGGGAAAAAGCAGCGACTGAAACTCTTGATATTATTAAAAAAGTAGCTGGGTGAAATAAATTATGGAAAAAAACATTAACAGTAAGAAGCTAGTGCAAAGAATGTTATTTAGACTTTATACAATTCTTCTGGAAGTGGAGTTGTTTTTCTTGCGCCTGATTGGCTTACTTCCTTTCCATTGTTTGAGAAGATTTTTTTACCGGACTTCTGGCATGAAGATAGGAAAGGGGTCAACCATACATATGTATGCCAGTTTTTACAATCCAAGCAACATAAAAATTGGAGAAGACACAATAATAGGGGAGAAAGCTGTTTTGGACGGAAGAGATAAACTTTTAATAGAAAATCATGTGGATATAGCCTCGGAGGTTATGATATATAACTCGGAACACGATATAAACGATAAGAATTTTGCAGCAACTTTTGAACCGGTTATAATAGAGGACTACGTTTTCATAGGGCCAAGATCCATAATTTTGCCGGGAGTGAAAATCAAAAAAGGAGCAGTTATAGGCGCGGGAGCAGTTGTAACTCGAGACGTAGAAGAATTTTCTATAGTAGGAGGTGTGCCTGCAAAAGTAATAGGAGAAAGAAGTCTTAAGGATCCCAGTTATAAACTTGGTAGAGCCGCCTGGTTCAGATGATATGTTTAATTACGGTATTATTCTCTTATATCTTACATGGTGAAACTTTCTATTATTATTCTTACCTACAATTCTTCCCACTATATTAAAGAATGTGTTGCAAGTATTTTTTCTTTTTACTCGCGGGAAATGGAAAAAGGAGAATTTGAACTTATTATCTTTGACAACGCTTCTTCTGATGACACAATTGAGATTCTTAAAAACATTAAAGATGACTATAGGGATGTTAAAGTATTCAGAAATGAAAAAAATCTAGGTTTTGCCGGAGGCATGAATAAAGCAGTCTTGCATTCTAACGGAAAGTTAATTTTATTTATTAATTCCGATACGGTTGTAAATGACAGAAATATTATTAGAATGGTTAATTTAATGGAAATGGATGAAAAAATTGGAGTTTTGGGCGGTCAAATGTTAGATAGTAAGGGTATAAAGGAATTATCCGCGGGTAGATTTTATAACTTGATGAATGTTTTTCTTCTTGCTGTGGGATTTGAAAGAATAGCAAATGTTAGATTTTCTCCGGAAAAGAATGAAGATGTAGATTTTGTAAGCGGGGGATTTATGATGGTTAGAAAAGATGTATTTATAAGCGTGGGTGAATTTGATGAGAATTTTTTTATGTATGTTGAAGATATGGAACTATGTTTTAATATTAAAAAAAGCGGTTTTAAAATTATGTTTTATCCTTATGCCAAGATTAAGCATCATAAGCACGGAAGCAGCAGTAGAAGTTTTGCAGTTGTAAATATATACAAAGGCATTTTGTATTTTTATAGAAAACATAAGAGCAGGAGATCTTATTTTATGGTAAAATCTTTACTTGAGGTCAAAGCTTCAGTAGCAATTTTTATTGGAATAATTACTCAAAATGATTACCTTAAGCAAACGTATAGAAGAAGTCTTGAGGTTTTAAAACATGAAAGTTTTAAAGTGGGTCTCTGAAAATATATTGTTTGTTATAACTCTTTTTTTGCTTGCATTTATTCCCCTGTATCCCAAACTGCCAATCTTAAACGTGCAGCATACATGGGTATATGTAAGGCTTGAAGATTTTTTGATATCAGCGGTAGTTTTAATATGGTTTGTATTGCTGGTGCGAAAGAAAGCTACTTTTAAAACTCCTCTTACTATACCGATAATTATTTTCTGGTCGGTTGGTTTGATCTCGGTTGTATATGCTATTAATTTTATTTTTCCTTATATAGCAAACGTATTTCCTAATATTGCACTGCTTCATTACCTTAGAAGAATTGAGTATATTTCTCTATTCTTTATAGCTTTTTCTGCGGTAAGGAATAAGCGCTTTGTTCCTGTTCTTACTGCCGTTTTGACCGTGACACTTCTTCTTGTTACTGCTTACGGGTTTGGTCAGAGGGGAATTTTAGTGGGGTGGGAACATAGATTTCCGGCATTTTCCACAATGAATGAAGAATTTGCAAAGGGAATTCCTCTTCTTATCTCTGCAACAAACCGTGTCCAATCAACCTTTGCGGGTCATTATGATCTTGCCGCATACCTCGTGATGATCATTCCGATTGTGGGAAGCATGATTTTTTCCTTCAGGAATATCTTTATTAAACTGGGCTTATTTGCTGCCTCGGTTTGCGGTCTGGTACTTCTGCTTATGACTGCGTCACGGGTTTCTTTTATGGTGTATTTGTTTGCAATTTCCTTTATGCTAATATTGCAAAAGCAAAAAAAGTTTATTATACCCGTTTTTATATTCAGTATTCTTCTTCTTAATTCATTTCAGGGTATTTCGCAAAGATTTGGCAGTACAATTTCCCAGGTTGACCTGGTTGTTGATGCAAGAACAGGTAAACCCATCGGGATAGCAAAAAATACTTCCCCCGCAGAAAAAAAAACTGCACCAGGAAAACAGGGCAAACAGACGGCAGTAGTAATTGAAAAGACCGATTTAACCGGAGAGAGTTTGCCTCAAGGATCAGGTTACATCAATATTCCCGCAAACGAAACGGAACAAAAAACAGTTACAAAAGTTACCTATATAAAAACCCGTCTCAAATCAGGTATGCAGTCAACGGAGATTACCAATGTTGAAGGAGATTTTGTCATAAAAAAAGTTCTTGCCTATGACATATCTTTTACTACCAGATTTCAGGGAGAATGGCCGAGAGCATTTGAGGCTTTTAAGCGCAATATGCTTTTAGGTTCCGGATATTCTTCGATTAGTCTTGCCACGGATAATAATTATCTGAGAATTTTAGGAGAAACGGGAGCTTTTGGACTTGCATCTTTTATGCTTGTGTTTCTTATTATTGGAATTTACGTGTATAAAGTGTTGCCGGACGTAGGCTCAACTTCTTCAAGAAGTTACGTTTTAGGGGTCATGGCGGGTATATTCGGATTGGGACTAAACGCTATGCTTATTGACGTTTTTGAAGCCTCTAAAATTGCGTTTGTTTTATGGCTCTTGATTGGATCCGTGATTGGTTTGTTGAGTTTATACCAGAAAAGAAAAATAAATTTTGTAACAGAGCTGAGAAATGTTCTTCTGTCTCGTCCGGCAATCATATTATATATTTTTATTGCCGGTATTGGAGTACTTTCCATAACCTTTAATAATTATTTTGTTGGAGATGATTTTACTTGGTTAAGGTGGGCAGATGACTGCAAAAAAATAACGGTTGAAAATATTTCCAGATGCGAACCTGTTAAAAGCACAATTATTAACTATTTTACTAACTCCAATGGATTTTTTTATAGACCGGGTACAAAATTATATTTTTCTATTGTGTATCCGGTTTTCTGGTTAAATCCGCCTATATATCACATGCTTTTAATACTTATTCATATTTTAAATGCTTCTTTGGTGTTTTTGCTGTCATTAAAGCTATTAAAGAATAAGTTTTTTTCCTTGCTGATTGCTCTGTTTTTTCTTTTTTCAAGTGCACATTCCGAGTCTGTATTTTGGATCGCAACAACCGGACACCTTATAGCATCAGCTATGGTTTTACTCGCGTTCTATCTGTATATTTTGTGGCGTGAAAGTAAAAAATGGCCAT
>Ga0155147_114_pt1 | contig 38235 bp, 30 predicted proteins | sample RifCSPhighO2_01_FD_106115 | JGI IMG/M metagenome (GOLD analysis project Ga0155147, IMG submission 106115) | Candidatus Levybacteria bacterium RIFCSPHIGHO2_01_FULL_36_15
AAATTATCACCTCCTTTCATTTAATTATTACTACTCCTTTTCCTTTTCCAAGGCTCTTAAATAAAACATAATTTTTCCCCAGCAATATTCGAACATACCCGCTATGAACAATATCTTCTTTTGGAATGTTCTTAATTTTACCATAGATGCTCTTTAAACGTTCCCCACCTGCCGTAACTTTTTCTTCTTCAAGCATCAGGGAGTAATCATCCTCGTTAAAATTGATTTGATATTTCTGACCGTTCATCTCAAACTCTTTTACGATTTTTCTGGAGTTTTTTAGTGCTTTACTTGTTTTTTTCCATTTAAGACCATCGATGTTATCTTTACTCATATTCTCAGCAAGAGTTTCAAAACCTTCTTCAATGTCTCTTTGTTTTTGAAGAGTAATAATTCGCGATTTATATTGGTTACCCACTTCAACTTCTCCGCTGTATTCATCCAATACTTCAAATCCAAGCACTCTTGCAACCTCTTTAAATTTCTCAACGTCTCTCAAATCAAGACTATACATAAGATTTATTACTGTTTTTCCTCCGGTTTTTAAAACCCTGTTCATTTCTGTTAAAACTTTAACTCTTTCGTATTCTCCTTTACTTGGAATAAATTTCGTATAATGTAAAGCAAGAGAAAGATTTGCGTAATCAAATGATTTATCCTGAACAGGTAAAGCATTAAAACTTCCTACTATCCGCTTGCCGCCTTCTCCTTGGAAATGATGAGAATTTATATCGAGGCTTACAATTTGTTCTTGATATTCATCTGCAATATGTCTTTTTAACATTTCAGGTCCGGATGCAATATCCAATATTCTAATATCTTGAAGATTCTGTCCGTGTTCTTTTACTAATCTGTCAATTACAGTTCCGGAAATTCTGCATACGTTTGCTTGATAGCTTCTGCTACTTAATTCCGTGTAACAATCCGCGTAATCCTTGCCGTATTGATTAAGGAATTTTAAGAAATCTTCCTCGCCTATTTCTTTTACGTACGAGAAGATTTTCATCATTCTATCCCACGAAGAAAAGTAATACTGAGCAAGTTCAGGATTAACCTCCAGATTTGGATCCTCCTGCTGCTCATTTCTTTCAAGCAGTTCCTGTTCAATTTGGGATATGGGTATACCACGAAGCAGTTTTTCTATAGCTTTATACTTTATTTCTATATATTCATGGATTCCTTCCTCTATTGTGCCACGAGTTATAAATGTTGTGCTTGTTAGTGGATGCGCAAGCCCTTCTCTGTGTCCTCTTCCAAGCTGTTGTTTTTTATTATATTTTGTCCATGGTTCATTGTAAAAATCTAAAGCATCCGCGCCGGAAAAATTCACGCCAACGTCTGCCGTCTGACCGCTTATCAAAACAAGCATTTTCCCGTTGGAAGTTTTGTTAAGTAATTTTTGAATTCTTTCTCTTTCTTCATCTTCTACATCACCCTCAATGACATAAACTTGCACATCATCCGGCAATTTTAATTTAGGCAGTATGGATTTGTCTCCTCTGATCACATTTTCAATATATCCGTTAACAAACATTACCACCTTATCTTTTGTTTGGAATGTTACCTGTAAATGTGTCCTTACTGCATTAATCTTGGAACTTTCTATACTGGGAGTCACATCAAGAAGTTCCGGATTTAGCAAAAATTGTCTTAATATCCTTATTTTATCTTTTGCTTCAATTTCATCTTCCTCCATTAAAATTTCATACACTTCTTTTTCCTTTGCGGATAGGTCTACATACTGGATATTTTCTGAAAGTTTGGGAATATCAATGCTTTCCGCAAGGTCTTTCATTTGCATGCGGGGGATAAGTAATTTTCTTATGTCAACTAAATCGCCTTTTATAATATTTCTAACAAGATCTTTATTGTCCATATTCTTAAATCTCTCCGGATAAAGCAATTTTAATATCATAGCCACATCCGAAACTTTATTTGGCACGGGTGTTCCGGACAGCAATGCAAGATATGAATCCTCTTTTTCAATTTTTGAAGTAAGCCTTAAAAGGTTTGACGCCCTTACACCTTCTCTTAAGTTTTTAAGCTTATGTGCTTCATCAACTATAAGCATTCCAAAACCTAAATTCTCAAGTTCAGAAGTATAATTATCATTCATTTTTTCCTGTGAGACTATAACATAATCATAAGAAGAAGTATCATTATCTTTTAAAGATCGGGGATCTTCAACCACCAGAACTTTTGGAGCAACACCTTTTTTGAAATATCCAATTTGTTTATCATTTTCAACTTTATCCGATAGATATTCAAGCCAGGTTGAAATAACATTACTTGGTGTGACAATCAAAGCTTGTTTTACGCCTAAAGATTCTTTTGCAAGAATTGCCGACGCGCTTTTCCCAAGTCCCATACCATCACCTATTAACATTCTTTTTTTATCAGCAATTTCTTTAATATTAATTAACTGATTTACGTCTGGAAAATCTCTTCCTTCTTTGAGAAAACCAACTATTTGAACAGGTTTTGTAAAACTTAATAGTGAATCGTAATATTTTTCTATTTCCGTAACAATATTATTGAGTTCTTTATTATCAAATCTGTTAAACTCACGCCTAATCCAATCAGTATATTCATCAAAAATTTGGTGATTGTTGCTAACATCTCCGGATTTTTTCTTTAGTTTATAAAATGCCAGGGCACCTTCCTTTATAACTTCCATAAGACCGTCTTTAAGGGTTGGCTCTGATAAATACTCAATCCCTCCCTCTATATCATCAGGTTTAAATTCACCTCTGGTTATTAAATAGTCACCCAAATAATCTGCCAGAATACTGCTGACTTGCTCAACTGGTATACCTTTGAATTCCGGCCTGCTTCTGTATAAAATATCAACAATGTTTGATGAACCAAAAAGACCAACAAGTTTCCTGAATGCTTGAGCATCAAGAGTTTTATTTTGCGCAACGCTTTCTGCAAAATTCCTTAATTTATCTTCTGCTTTCTTTTTTTGTTTATTCACGTCTTTTCTATCAAGCGCGTCCTGAACATGTAATTTAAGATTATCCCTTAATTCAATAATCCTGGGGTCTAATTCTTTTTGATCTGTCCTGCCATGGAAAAAATCTCTTGCTAAAAACCTGAGATTTTGATATCTTCCATCCTGTATTAATGCGATTGCTAAAACATATTTTTTGGCAAAAGTGTCATAATCACAGTCTTTACCGGATGATAATTCTGTATAATAATCTTCAAATTTTCTCTTTAGCGGATACTCCGGTTGGGAAGGATCTAGAGTTACAATCTTTTCAATCATTTCAGGCCTTACTTTTATTCCGGTTTCAATTATTGGAGGTTTAGGATTTGCCTCACCTGTTGTTTCAACAGGACTGTTACCACCCATATCTTTTGGGGCTGATTCAAAAACCGAACCTCTTAGTCTTAGATCAAATTCTTTCATACTTATTCCTCAAACAACTTATCAAATTCCTCTTTTGCTTCCTGGGGAGAAATGGGTTCACTTCGGAATTCCTCTCTATGATTTCGGTTCCTCCCAATTACTCTTTCTATTTCTTCTATAAGCTTGGGGGATAGATGTTCAAACAATCGACCGTTAATTAAATACCAACGAAATAATTCTGGATTAGATAACCGTAATTTATTGCTTATATTACGTAGTACATATTCTCCTATCCCTAAGTCTAAAGCTAATGATCTTATTGTTCTCCAACCCTGAGGTGATGTTTCAGACAGTAAAACTTCCTGTTTAATGATATCCACTAATTCAGGAGAGTAGTATTCATGCTTGCCTCTACCCGCAGTTAGAAAAGAACGTAACCATTCCGGATGTGCTTTGCTGTATTTTAACGCTATTTTCCTAATAGTTTTAATTGCTTTACCTAATTCTTTTGCTAGTCCACCAGTTGTACGCCAACCAAAAACTACTTTTTGTGGCAAGAGATCCCGGGCAACTGCTTCAGCTAATTCAGGAGAGTAGTATTCATGTGTACCACGAGCAGAAACAAATTCATGAAACCATTCAGGATGATTAATTCTGTATTTTTCTGCTGTATTTTTTGTCGACTGAGGGGAAACTTCCAAATTTTGAGCTAACTTAGTATACGCCATCCAGCCTTCTGGTACTGCTGTTCTTAAATTAAACACTTTTAAATTGAATTGCTTAATTTCTCTGATCTCAAACCTAATTCCCCATGGTACAAATGCATCATGTATAACGTTAAAATGTGAATTATTAAAAGATAAATTGTACCGAGTAACCGCCCCAAATAATTTTCTAAAATTTCCTGAAAAGGACAACTTCTCTAAGACAAATCTTTTTGCTTCCTTAACTTTTTCAGGGTCGGCTTTACTTGTATCTTCTATTAGATATAGTTCGCAAAATTCTGGGTATTCTTCGACAAAAATTTTTCTAACAATTTCTAAAATTTCCTCTTTAGTTTTATTTTTCCAAAGATCTCGTACTTTATTGAAATCTCTAATCTTGAATTTAATACCCCAAGGCTCAAAAGATTTTTTTAATGCTGTATTAAAGGATCCTTCAAAATATGGCGTCCAATCTCTTGAATATGCAAGATTACCGAAAACAGTTCCAAATTTGTTCTTACTTCTAAGATGTTCCAAGATAAATCGTCTTGCATCTTCTTCCTTTCCTTTTTTAATTGTTCCTACTTTTCCTTCTTCAAACATCTCGTAAAATATAGGAAATTTCTCAAGAAAAAGTGCTTGAATATTTCTAATTCCAAGCTCTTCGTTTTGTTCTGGAGAATTTTCTGAATGTTTCCACGTTGCTCTTCCTCGTTTATCCCGAACTACAGTTGGAATACCCTCTTGTTTTTTCGTATCAGGATTAGAACTAACAATACTACCAGAATCCTTTTCCGGGAGCATAAAAACTGAATCTTTAAGGCTTGGATCAAATTCTTTCATAATTTAAGGATTTTCAAATAACTTATCAAATTCCTCTTTTGCTTCCTGGGGAGAAATGGGATTTTCATGTTTTTCAATAGTATCTCTTTCATCAATTATTCTTTTTATCTCTTTAACTAATTCTGGAGCATAATATTCTGTAGATTTAGTCGTTCTTAAGGGTAAAAAATATGCAAACCATTCAGGATTATGCTGTCTGAATTGTTCCACAATACCATAGATTGTTTTATATGCCCTATTGTATTCATCAACCAAGCTCTTTGCGTTTCTCCATCCATCAGGAACTTTGTGATAACCACTCACAGGATTACTTATTTCTTGTTGGATAGCTAAACATAGCTGTGGTGAATAATACTCTCCTGTATGCCCAAATCTTGTATCACACCTTCTAAACCATTCTGGGTGCGCGATACGATACCTATCAGCAGTTTTCTGAACTGTAACATGCAAAACCCTACCCACATCTCTCACTAAAAGTTTAGCTACAGACTCGCTAGACAACCATCCTTCAGGTATACTTTGCTGATTACTATTTCTTTCATTAATACTTGTTCTTATAATGTCACATAAGGCTGGATGGTAATATATACTAGGTTTTCCTGTACCAGCGGTTAAACACTCTTGAAAGTATTGAGGATGTATCTTTTTATAACTATCAGCTATTCGCTTTACAGTTTTCGGAGCTACTTTAAGTTCTCCGCCCAAACGTTGACCATTTAACCAATTTTCAGGAGCTTGCTGATAAACAGGCAAAAAACCAGCTCTGATCTCATCTTTTAACTTATCTATCAATTCTGGGGAATAATGTTCACGAAGTTGTGAGTTTCCCCGAGAGTAATATTTCCTAAACCAATCTGGGTGTTCTCTTTTATACTCTAAAGCTGCCGCATGTAGACGTTCAGGATTCACATTTAACATTCTTGCTAATGCCTTGTTAGTTTCCCAATTAACTGGCGTTCCTGTATCTTCTGGTAGATCTATTCTTTTTAGTTTAGCTTTTTGTAATTCCTCCACTATATAAACAACTAACTCAGGAGAGCAATATTCCCAGTGGCGACCTAAATTAACATATTTTCTAAACCATTCAGGATGTTCTCTTCTGGCCTGCTCAGCAATTTTTCCTACATGATTTAATTTGCTGTGCACTTTTTTCGCTATAGCATATCTTGTAAACCAACCTGTAGGAATATTATTAGAATGTTGGTCTCTTGGAACCCTTGTCAGAGCTTCCTCTGATACAGCTTTTCCTAATCTAATATTGCTAGATGGAAATTGTTCAAATCCTTCCATATCAAAACCAAAATCAATCCCATATAGCTCAAATGTTTTTTTTATTACAGTAATATATCTACCTTCAAAGTACGGTACGTAGCGCTTTACCAAAGGAAAGTTACCAATATTTTTTTGGAATTTTCTACTACTACCTAGTTTCTCAATAATAAAATTTTGAGCATCTCTTCTTTTATCTTTTATTATTTTCCCATCTTCATCTCTTGGAAAATCATTGAATTCCGGAAATTTCTCTAAAAAAAGTGCCTGGACATTTTTTATTCCAATCTGTTCATTTTGTTCTGGAGTATTTCCAGGAAGTTTCCACATTACTCTTCCCCTCTTATCCTTAAGCACAATTGGAATATCTGGTGATTTTTCGGCTTCAGAAGCAAGATTTGGCGTGTCTCCAGAGTCCTTTGATGGTAGCATGAAAACCGAGCCTGCTAGCCTTGGGTCGAATTCTTTCACAATAGCTCAGAATTATATCAAATTAAGCCTATAGTTTCAAGTTGGAGATGATTTTTTATCTTTGAATTAGAGCTAGCTTTGATTTATAATCTAAATTAGCATTTATGAGTAGAAAGCTTAAGAACTTTTACCATTTACTTGAAGCAATAGCTGCAAATATAATCTATGGTTTTCCGTCAAGAAATATATTTATTATTGGCGTAACGGGAACAGATGGAAAAACAACTACAACCAGCATTATTTATCATATTTTAAAAGAAAGCGGAAAAAAAGTAGCCATGATTTCAACAGTTGGAGCAGCCATTGGCAACAAAACCTACGACGTTGGATTTCACGTGACCACTCCTTCTTCTTTTGGATTGCAAAAATATATTAAACAAGCAATGGATTTAGGAAATAAATACCTGGTTTTGGAAACAACTTCACATGCAATAGATCAGTACAGGATTTTTGGAATTAAATTTTCAATGGCTGTTTTGACCAATATAACCCACGAACATCTTGACTATCACAAAACTTATGAAAATTACGTTAAGACAAAATCTAAATTATTAGAATCAGCAAAGATTGCTATTGTGAACAGAGATGATGAATCATACCAGCATTTTGATTCAAAATTCAAAATTCAAAATGCAAAATTACAACTCAAAAATCAAAAATGGGTTACTTATGGCATGAAAGAGAATGCAGATATTAATCCGGATAATTTTCCTTTTAAAACTAATTTGATTGGGAAGTTTAATAAATATAACTGTCTGGCTGCGATTGCTGTTTGTAGGGAATTAGGCATTAACGATGATTCAATTCGGAAGGCGATTTTAAGTTTCAAAGCGCCTATCGGGAGGCAGGAAATTATTTATAATAAAGATTATATAGTTATGATAGACTTTGCTCATACCCCAAATGCTTTTGAAGAAATATTGCCTGAAGCGCGCAAAATCGCAAAAAAAAGATTAATTCATGTTTTTGGTTCTGCGGGCCTTCGCGATGCTACAAAAAGGCCGCTTATGGGTAAAGCATCGGCTGAATATTCGGACATCATTGTGCTGACTGCGGAGGATCCGAGGACGGAATCAGTTGAGGATATTAACAAACAAATATTGGAAGGAATTTCTAATTCGAAATTTCTAATTTCTAATGAATTTTCAAATCCAAATTTAAAAATTCAAAAAAATAAAAAGTACGTATTTAAAATCCCCGACAGGAAAAAAGCAATAGAATTTGCGATTTCAATTGCTCAAAAAGGAGATCTGGTAATCTGTACGGGAAAAAGTCATGAGAAATCGATGAATTATGGTAAAGGGGAAGAATCTTGGGATGAATTCGGTGTATCAAGACAAGCTATAAAATCAAAGGCCAGCTTAAGTTAAGCTGGAGTCCAAACTACAATAACATGCAGGCAAAATCAGATATTGTCACATTTAAAAAAATTAATAGAATGGGCTGCTTGACAGGAGTTTCAACCAGAAAATTCGGCAGCATCAAATCAAAAGGAGAGATTCTGCAGTCTAATCTAAACAGATTCCTAAAAACTTATAGTTTAGATCCGGTAAAAGCAGTTTTCATGAATCAGGTTCACGGCAAAAAGGTCGTTTACGTATCAAACAATAAAAAAATTGTCTTAAAAACCGACGGAATTTTTACGAACAAAAAAAATCTCATACTTTGTGTTGTTACCGCGGACTGCATGCCCTTAATTTTTTATTCCCCGACCAAAAAAATAACAGGAGTTGTGCACGCGGGATATAAAGGACTTTTAGAAGGAATAATACAGGAAATGCTGTTAAAATTTAAAAGTCATCATATAGAAGCGGAAGATATTTGTGTAGGCATTGGTCCCTGCATTGGGGATTGCTGCTATGATGTTCCAAAAGAAAGAGTAAATGCTTTTACTGGAAAGTACAGTTATCCGAATATTTATCAAGATAAAGGCGGTAAATATTTTCTTGACTTAAAAAAGATTGGTTTATCCATATTACTGGAAAACGGAGTTAAAAAGAAAAATATTGAAGTTTTACCGTTTTGCACAAGATGTAATGTTTCAAATTTTTATTCGTACAGGGCAGACAATAAGCAGACTTTTGGTGAATTTGTTACTTTTATTGCAGTAAAATGAATATAAAAAAAATATATTTTGTAGGAATAAAAGGTGTTGGAATGTCTCCTCTTGCCATTTTGGCAAAGCAGGCGGGATTTGTGGTTGCCGGCAGCGATATAAATGAAGCTTTTATAACAGATGAATATTTAAGCAGAGAAAATATTTTTCCTCTAAGGGGATTTAGTGAGAAAAATATTGAAAACTTCATAGCAAAGAGCTTTAAAGATGAGATTCTTGTTATATCAACTTCTGCTCATAATGGTTTTAATAACATAGAAACTAAATTTGCCCGGGAAAATAAATTTAAAGTTTTAACTCAGGGCCAGGCTGTGGGAAGTTTTATGTCCGGGGAAATTTTAGACAGACATGACCTTGAAGGTATATCTATTGCCGGAACTCACGGAAAAACTACTATATCAGCTCTTTTTGCAACTACGCTTTCTATACTGGAGTTTAATCCGTCTTATGTTGTTGGTACGGGAGAAATATTCCCGTTGGGTGCACCGGGCCATTATGGTAAAGGTTCTGTTTTTGTTGCAGAAGCAGATGAATACGTTTCAGAGCCTAATTTTGATCCGGTTCCAAAATTCCTGTACCAAATGCCCAAATTTGCGGTTTTTAATAATATTGACTTTGATCACCCTGATTATTACAAAAATCTGGAAGCGGTTGAAAATGCTTTTATTGAATTTTCCGGGAAAATAAAAAAAAGCGGAATTTTATTTATAAACGGAGACAGTCAACGTATAAATAGTGTTAGGGAACGCATGAATAGTGGTATAAAAGTCGTAACTTACGGCGTTTCTGAAAAAAATGATTTTTCAATAACAAATTTTAAAGAGGCAGGAACAGGCAGCCGGTTTTCAGTTGAAACCAAAGGTATAACTCTCGGAGAATTTGATTTGTCTATACCAGGGTTTCATAACGCCAAAAACAGTCTACCAGTCATAGCATTGCTTTTAGAGTTTGGTGTATCGGTTTCTAAAATTAAGCAGGCTCTTCTTAAATTTTTAGGGACAAAAAGAAGGCTTGAAACAATTGGTAAGATAAACGGCAATATTATTATTGACGATTATGCTCATCACCCAAACGAGATTAAGGCAACTCTTTCTGCCATAAAAAAAGCATATCCTGGAAAAAAAGTAATTTGCATATTCCAGCCCCATACTTATTCAAGAACAAAAGCGTTGTTGTTTGATTTTGTAGCTTCCTTCTTTGATGCGGATTTTTTGATTCTGCTTCCCATATATGCTTCGCTTCGGGAGAAAAAAGACGTTAATTTTTCTTCAAAAGACCTGCTTGACGGGTTTAGGAAAATAAGGCGCGACGTTCTTCTTTTGAATGAAAAAAAAATTGTGTTAGAATACATTAGTCAAAATTTTAAAAGCGGAGACTGCATAATTGTTACAATGGGCGCAGGAGATGTGTATAAAATAAGTCAAGAGTTAAAAGTAAAAAGTTGAAAGTTATTATGAAAAAATATGTAATTAATGGGGGAATCAAACTTCAAGGTGAGGTTAATATCTCCGGATCAAAAAATGTGGTTTTGAAGGCAATAGTAGCTGCTTGCCTGACAAAGGAAGAAATAAAAATATCTAATGTTCCTCTGATCAGCGATTTTTATACCATGCTTGATATTTTTAAGGAAATTGGCGGTAAGGTAGGTATTTCTGGCCATAAAGTAACTCTGAGATTAAAAGATATTAAAAGCTCTAAAATTCCTCTTGAGATGGGAGCAAAAATAAGAACTTCTTCAATGTTTTTAGCACCTCTTCTTTTAAGAAGCAAAAAGGCGGTTATTCCAAATCCCGGAGGTTGCAGAATTGGTGCAAGACCCATAGACAGACACATAGAAGGCCTTGAGAAAATGGGAGCAAAAATAAGTTATGTACATGAAGACGGTTATTTTCATGCCCAAACTGACGGGCTTCACGGCGCAACCTATAAATTTAAAAAAAACACTCATACCGGTACTGAAACTCTTATTCTTGCGGGAAGTTTAGCACATGGACAAACTATTCTTGAGAATGCTGCGCAAGAACCTGAAATTGATGATTTGATAGATTTGCTTAACCGAATGGGAGCAAAAATTAAGCGTTCAGGAAAAAGAAAAATAATAATAGAAGGAGTAAAGAATTTGCACGGAGCTTCTCTTGAGGTTATGCCTGACAGGAACGAATTTATTACCTTTGCAATTGCTTCTGCGCTTAGCGGCGGTAAAATTTGGATTAAAAACGGTGATCTGGATGAAATTTCTGTTTTTTTGGATAAATTTAAAACAGCCGGCGGAAAATGGGAAGAAAAAGATTCAAAAGTCCGGTTCTATTTGGACCGTAAAGTTATATCTGTTGACGTTAAAACGTCTTCTTATCCAGGATTTATGACTGATTGGCAGGGGCCATGGGCAGTTCTGATGACGCAGGCCGAAGGTGGCTCATCCGTTATTCATGAAACCGTATATGAAAGCAGATTTGGTTACGTGGATGAGCTTAAAAAAATGGGTGCAAAAATAGAATTATTTAATCCTGAAGTAAAAAACCCCACGGATTTTTACAATTTTAATTATGAGCAGATTAACGGAAAATGCAAACATGCCGCAAAAATTTACGGAAAAACGCCTTTGCATAACGCTGTACTTAATATTTCGGATTTAAGAGCTGGTGCCACTTTAGTTATAGCAGCACTAATCGCAAAAGGGGAAAGTGTAGTTTTTGGAATTGAACACCTTGAGCGGGGGTATGAAAACTTTGATGAAAGATTAAAAAAAATAGGAGCTAATATAAAATTAGTGGAGGAACAGGCATGAAGAACGGACATCTTCCGGATTTCAATGAAATTTGGGCTGTAGTTCTTGCTGCAGGAAAAGGCAAAAGAATGAAAGCAAGAGAAAAAAATAAAGTAACTTACACAATAAAAGGGGTACCTATGATAACAAGAACTCTTAATATAATTAAGAGTGCAGGAATTAATAATATTGTGGTAGTAGTGGGTTTTGCGAAAAAATCAGTCTTGAGTTTACTGGATGAAAAAATTAAAACAATTGAACAGAAAAAAAGGTTAGGTACAGGACACGCGTTAAAGGTTGCTTTAAATACGATTCCAATTTCTGCTAAATATATACTTGTTCTCAACGGAGACGACTCCTTTTTATATTCGGGAGATATTATTAATAAACTTATCAGGACACACATTAGAAACGAATCAAAATTTTCCTTGATAACAATAGAAGTTGAGAATCAATATGGTTTAGGAAGAATACTTAGAGACGAAAATAGGAAAATAATTGGGATAGTTGAGGAGAAAGACGCAACAGAGTCCCAGCGTAAAATAAAAGAAGTTAACCCGGCTTGTTACTTGTTTTCTTCAGATTTTTTGAGAAAATATATTAATAAGATACCAAAAAGCAATATTTCGGGAGAATATTATTTGGTAAGTCTGGTTGAAATGGCAGTAAAAAATAAACAGCCGGTAAGCGCTTTTACTATAAACAATTTGAGTTGGAGAGGGGTAAATACTCCGGAAGAGCTTTTTGAGGCTGAAAGGATTATAGTCGAATAAACTTCTATGACAAGCGGAGACGTGAAAGACCTTCAACCGGAAGCATATTTCAACCTGAATGATTGTTATTTTTCCGATATATTTAAAGATATTAATTTTGTCTGGGAAGCGCTATCGAAAACAAAAGATTATATAACAAATGTCTTTCACGAAGGAATTATAAAACCTGACTACAAAAATAACTTTGTGTTCATAGGAAAGGGAACAATTATACAAGAAGGAGTTCAAATACAGGGTCCTGCAGTTATAGGCAAAAACTGTTTTTTGGGTCACAGCAGTTTTATCAGAGAAAATTGCATCTTGGGTGAAGGAGTTCATATTGGACACGCTGTAGAAATTAAAAATTCAATATTTCTGAATAAAGCAGTTGCAGCTCATCTTAACTATATTGGAGACAGTATTATAGGAAATAATGTAAATATTTCAGGAGGCGCAATTCTTGCAAACTTCAGACTGGACAAAAAAAGTGTATCTATAAAAAAGGGGGGTAAAAAAATTGAAACTTGTCTTGATAAATTCAGTTCCATAGTTGGCGATGATGTGATTATTGGCGTTAACTCAGTTTTGAATCCGGGCACGCTTATTGGCAAAAATTCTTTGGTATATCCGCTTACCTCAGTTTCAGGATTTTACGCGGCTTATTCAATAATTAAATAAATTATGGATGGAGAACTGACAAAAATAGAAGGATTTTTTAAGGAAATTATTTTAACAGCCGGATCAAAAATCAGAGAATTTTATATTAAAAAAAATTATAAAATACTTCCTAAAGCAGATGTTAATGATGCCCTTACAACCTCCGACATAGTTTCTGAAGATTTTATAATAAACAAAATCATAAAAAAGTTTCCCAAATACAACATTTTGTCGGAAGAAAAAGGATTCATAGACAATAATTCGGAATTTACTTTTGTTCTGGATCCTCTTGATGGTACAAAGGAATTTATCAGAAATATTCCGGATTTTAATGTTATTGGAGGAGTACAGTATAACGGAGAAATGGTTTTAGGAATTGTGTATAAACCTATGACTGAGGAATTTTTCTGGTCAAGAATTAACAGTGGTGCTTATCTTGGTAAGCGCAAAATTCACGTTTCAAAAATATCGGATCTAAATAAATCTTATATCTATACAATAATTCCATTATTGTCTACTAAAAAAAATATTTCTGATTTGAGCTGGAAAAAATTGTCAGAGTTGAATAGAAAAGTATACAGGATGAGGGGTATGGGAAATACAAGCAGCGCTTTTTGTTTAATCGCAAAAGGCAGTTTTGAAGGATACGTTAATACGATAGGCTTGATTAAAGGTTTATGGGACGTAGGCCCAAGTATCATAATTCTCAAGGAGGCAGGAGGGACAATATCCAACTTGCAGGGAAGTATTTGGAAGCCTGAAAGAGATTTGAACAAAGGTTTAATTGCTTCAAACGGACTGATACATGAAAAATTGATAAATGCTTTAGAGCCTGTTTGAAAAGTTCTTCTATTATCTTTGAGAGAACTTTTCGTGACAATGGTCTTATGAAGCTGTTTATAATCTTTTAAACATCTTCATAGAAATGTAGCCTTTATGAACAAAAAGAGTTCAACAGTTAAAAATATTATTGTACTTCACGGATGGGGGTTGTTTGGCGCAAGATATAAAAGTCTTGCTGAAATTCTTTCTTCTGCGGGATTCAAAGTGTATGCTCCTGATTTACCAGGATTTGGGAACAATAAGAGTGTAAAAGGCGATCTGACTTTACCCGATTACGCTTCATATCTTAAAGATTTTATTGAAAAAAACAAAATAACCAGTGTAGTTTTACTTGGCCACTCTTTCGGAGGTCGTGTCATTATTTGTTTTTTGGATAAATATAAAGATTTAATTAAAAAATCTAATATAAAAGCGATCGTTTTAACAGGAAGTCCTTTGACAAGATCCAAACTGTCTCTTAGAAAAAAAATTGGAATTTTTATCTCAAAAACCGGAAAAGGGCTGGTAGAAAGCATTCCGGTTGTTAATCCAAACAATGATTTTTTTAGAAAATTAGTCTATAAAATCATTGGAGAGTGGGATTATTATAAAGCAGGACAATTAAAAAAAACTTTTGTTAATATTATCAACTATGATCTAGAAGATAAGCTAAGTGAAATTAATCTCCCCACTTTGATTATTTGGGGGGAAAATGATAGAATCGTATCTTATAGTGATGCGTTGAAGTTAAATAAACTTGTAACTGGTTCTAAATTAGTCGGAGTTAAAAACGCCACACATAAACTGCCCTACGAGCAACCTGAAATTTTTGCAAGCGAGGTAATTTCCTTTCTAAACTCGTTGTAAGAAAATATGACAAATGGTTTTTATTCAATAATTTCATTTTTTTTCTTTATCTTTCTTTTAAGAAATATTCTCTTCTGGGTTTCTTTATGGCAAATAAAAGAATATAGGTCTGATAGATTAAGAGCCCATCTTTTAAGTACAAGACAGGGCAGAAGTCTTATTTTCGGTTTTGAAAATATTATAAAAATTACCGTATTGCTGCTATTTTTCTTAATCATCTTTGTAGATAAACTGACTTTTTATTATTCAATCATTGTTTCCGTAATCTACCTGATATCATTTATAAAAGTAATTTACGAACTCACTAATAAAAAATTTAAATTGCCTAAAATTACAATAAAGTCCATTTTAATCTTTTTTTTGACTTTTCTGATTGGTTTACTTTTATATCTTTTACCATTGCTTGACAAGTTCTTTTGGCTTGTTTTTGTTGATAAAATACTTACATTTATTATTGCTTTTGAGATTGCTTTGTTTTCAATTCCTTCGGATTTTTATAAAGACTTAATAATTTACAGGGCCGTTAAAAAAAGAAATTTATATAAAAAACTCCTGGTTATTGGTGTTACCGGCAGTTATGGGAAAGGATCAACTAAAGAATATCTTGCAACAATTCTTTCTGGGAAGTTCAATATACTAAAAACTCCAAGCAATAATAATACTTCTATAGGCGTGGCAAAAACAATTCTATCTTCTCTTAATGAAAGAAAACAGATTTTTGTGGTGGAAATGGGAGCTTATAAGATTGGAGAAATAAAAGAAATTTGCTCAATAGCAAAGCCCAGAGTTGGAATACTTACGGCAGTTAACGACCAGCATATAGCTCTTTTTGGAAATTTAAACAACACAATGAAGGCAAAATATGAATTAATAGAATCTTTGCCTAACAACGGTTTCTCCATGTTTAATGCCGGTAATCCTAATTCTTTGAATCTTGCATGCAAAACTAAAAGAAAAAAGATCATTTACTTTGCTGATTACAATGACAAAACAGCGCAAATTTTAAAAGAAGCCCCTTCTTTGTCTCAGGAGACAGAATCCCTCCATATGTTACCGTATGAAGCTTGTGAGAATAAAAACTTGGAATATGACATAGTCGCTACAAATATTAAAATAGACAAATTTCAGATATCTTTTAATGTTGAACTTAAGAATAAAAATAAAAAGATATCTTCTCTTAAGGTAAGACTTCTGGGCGGGTATAATGTTGAAAATTTGCTTCCGGGAATCTATCTGGCAGACTATCTTGGTATGACAAAAAGTGAAATACGTGAATCTTTGAAAAAAATATTACCTATAAAAAAAACCATGGAGCCTTTTATAACGCAGAAAAAAACAGTATTTATAGATGACACATATAATTCCGGCTTTGCCTCTGTGGATTCAGCCGTAGAATACATGAAGCTTTACAAGGGTAAAAAAGCTCTGGTTCTAAGTCCTTTAATAGAGTTGGGAAAGAACGCATCTTTTGATCATTACAGTCTGGCATTAAAAATTGGTGGGATCTGCGACTACCTGATTTTAACAAACAATGATTTTATAGAAGAAATCAAAAAAGGAATAGACAAGTCGCAAGGAGAATGTGTGATAATGGTAGATAGCCCTAAGAATATTGCCAGTTTTATCAGTGTAACATTTGCTAAAAACGATGTTGTAGTATTTGAAGGTAGGGAGGCAGGGTTGCCTTTAAAATTTTTAGAATATGAAAAAGTTAATTAACGCGTCTATATCTCCAAATCTGGAAGGAAAAGACGTTTTGACTGCCTTAAGGCTTTTATTCTCTCCTTTGAGCTTAAAATATGGAAGCTATATTAATTCCGTTGAGTCGTGGTTTAAATATAATTTCAGATCAAAATTCGCCTTTTCTTTTTCAAGCGGTAGAGAAGCAGAATATGCATTGTTAAGAGCGTTAAAAATCTGCAAGGAAGATGAAGTTTTAGTACAGGCATTTACCTGTGTAGCAGTTGTTAATCCAATCCTTTGGCTTGGTGCAAAACCGATTTTTGTTGATATAGATAAACAGAATTTATCTATGGACATTGAAGATTTAAAACAAAAAATAACTGATAAAACCAAAGTTATAATACTTCAGCATACATTTGGAATCCCCGCACATATGGAAGAAGTCAAGAAGATTTGCCGTGAGAAGAAAATATTTCTATTAGAAGATTGTGCTCATGTTATTGGGGGAAAGTATAAAAGCAGGAAGCTTGGAGAGTGGGGGGACGCTGCGTTTTTTAGCTTCGGAAGAGACAAGGCAATTTCTTCGGTTTTTGGCGGTATAGTAGTAACTAATAATAGAAAAGTAGCCGAAAGAATAAAAAGGATAAAAGATGTGTCTGCTTATCCTTCTTACTTTTGGATTTGTCAGCAGCTTATGCATCCGATAGTTACATTTATTGTTATTAATGGTTTTAACGCGCATCCTGTTTTTGGCAAAATTTTCCTTTATGCTTTCAAAAAAATCCATCTCATATCCCTTCCTATAATCCCTGAAGAAAAAATTTCACATATCGGAAATTATAGAACCCGAAAGTTTCCCAACGCTCTTGCAGTTCTTTGCTTCTCTCAGCTAATGAGGCTTAACAGATTTAATAAAAACAGGCAACACATCTTCACGGTATATAGACATGAACTTACTAAATTAAAAAACAGACTAAATTTTCCGGAAAAAAGTGCATACTACTTAAGGATTCCAATCATGGTAAGCAAAAAAGAAAAATTGCGAGCTTTTTGCAAAGAAAATTCCATATATTTAGGAGACTGGTACTCACACATAATAGATCCAAAGAATATTAATTTAGAAAGAATTTTTTATAATAAAGGAAGTTGCAAAATGGCTGAAAATGTTTCAAGAAACATTCTTAACCTGCCTTGTTACCCAAGAATGACCGATGAGGATGTAAAAAGAGTAAGTTTGTCAATAAAACTGTTTTATGGAAAACAATAGTCTTAAAATCTTAGAAATTAAGGACAAAAAAATCTGGGAAGACTTTAACTTAGGATGTTCAAATCCGGCTTACTTTCAATCATGGACTTGGGGAGAAGTTGAAAAGAAAAGAGGAACCGGAGTTTACAGATTCGGTATTTTTGAACGGGAAAAAATTAAAGGGATATTTCAGATTTTTGAAATAAAAGCTAAGCGCGGACATTTTTTGCAAATCAGGCAGGGTCCAGTTTTGAAGGAATGGAAAAAAGAGTTATTTATGGAAATTATTAATTTTGTCAAAAAATTGGCTCGGGAAAAAAGCGCCTCGTTTATCAGAATAAGCCCTCTCTTGGGAGTTTCAGATCAGGAGCTTTTGGATCTTACAGCAGCAGGTTTTAGAATGTCTCCAGTGCATAACGTTGATGCTGAAAACAGATGGGTTCTTGATATTAATAAAGATCAAAAAGTTTTACTTTCCCAGATGAGAAAAACAACAAGGTATATGATAAAAAAAGGGGAAAACATTAAAATAAATGTCATTCGTTCAAAAGACAGTAAGGATATAAAGTTATTTTTAAAAATTTACTATCAGACCGCCAAAAATAAAAAGTTTATACCCCATTCCCTGATTAGTGAAGAGTTTGAGGAATTCGGAAAAGAAGGAGACTCAATTTTATACTTGGCGGAATTGGATAAAAATATTCTTGCCGGCACGCTTATTATTTATTACGGAAAAGAAGCGATTTACAGGCACGGTGCGACAAGTTTTGAAGGAAGAAATACCCCGGCATCATATCTGCTTCAATGGGAAGCTATAAAAGACGCAAAGGAAAAGGGCATTATAAGATACAATTTTTGGGGTATTGCCAGAGACGATAACCCAAAAAATCCCTGGTACGGCTTATCCTGCTTTAAAAAGGGATTTGGAGGCTACCAAATTGACTTTGTTCATTCAATGGACTTACCCACAAAACCTACTTACTGGATTTCGTTTTTAATAGACTACTTTACTAAAGTAAAAAAAGGTTATAACATTTAATTATTGCCAATATATACGCTTTGTTTTGAAAAGAGCCGCGTGTTATAATTTAGAAGCTGCAGTTTTCATACAAAGAGAAAAATTCTTAATATAATATGGATAGGATATTCGGGCTTATTATTTTGTCGTTCTTTATAACCGGAGCCTTGCTTGTTCCTTTCATTGATTTTTTATACAGACTCAAGCTCCAAAGAAAAAAACAAATTACCAGAGACGTTTTTAATCAAAGGACTCATTTTTTTGATAAATTTAATGATTGGAAAGTTGGAACTCCTTTTGGCGGAGGTCTGCTTGTTATTTTTGTAGTAACTATCCTTACTTTTTGGGCCTTTGGTTTGTTTAATCCTGAAGTAAAATTTTGGGAACTGTTTGTTTTGATTTTTTCTTTTATGTCTTTCGGATTGCTTGGATTTTATGATGATTTAAAAAAAATATTTGGTGTTAGCGAGAGTAAATTTTTTGGTTTAAGGTTTGTTCATAAATTTGTTATTCAGTGGATTTTTGCTCTGATTATTGGCTCGGTTTTTTATTTTGAGCTTGGGTACTCCTTTTTTTATATCAGATGGTTTGGAGAAGTAACATTGGGATTGTTTTTTATACTTTTCTGCGCTTTTGTAATAGTTTCATTTGTTAACGCTTTCAATGTCACAGATGGATTAGACGGACTTTCTTCCGGACTTCTCGTGATTTGTCTAATAGCCTTTTTAACCATATCCAGAAATATGCTGAATAGTTTTCTGGCGATTTTTATTGCGATTCTCTTAGGATCGGTTGTGGCATTTTTATATTTCAATATTTATAAAGCAAGAATCTGGCTTGGTGACGTGGGGTCGCTTTCACTTGGGGCGGTTCTGGCGGTAACAGGCCTTTTAACCGGAAAAATAGTGCCATTGGCATTCATAGGAGGCGTGTTTGTTATAGAAATAGGCTCTTCCTTAATTCAAATTTTAGGGAAAAAATTTCTTCACAGAAAATTACTTCCCATAGCGCCTTTGCATTTATACTTTTTAAAGATAGGATGGGAAGAACCTAAAATTGTTATGAGAGCTTGGATTCTGGGTTTACTTTTTGCTGTTTTTGGGTTGTTTATAGCCTTTTCAGGATGAGAAAAGTCTCTTTTCTTCTATTTTTAGTCACTGTTTTTCTCTCAATAGTTGGGCTTTTTCTGATATATGAGAGCTCTTCTTATACGGCCCTTTTTTATATAGGAGATAAATTTCATTATATAAAATACCAAGCTATTTGGGTGGTGGCCGGAATATTCTTGTCACTTATTGTCTCAAGGTTTAATTACAAAAAGCTTTACAATATTTCCCTGCCGCTTCTTCTAATTACTATATTTCTTCTTTTGGTTGTATTTGTTCCGGGTCTTGGCATAAAGTTAAAAGGCGCTCATAGATGGATAGACCTGAGAGTATTTTTAGTCCAGCCTTCTGAACTCTTAAAAATCTCCTTGACTTTATATCTTGCCGCATGGCTTTCAAATAAAGAAAAAAACAGACTTTTTGCTTTTTTGATTCTGTTGTTTATCTGTGTATTTTTAGTAGCCATAGAGCCGGATTTGGGAACAGCGCTTATAGTTGGAGCAACATCAATAATTGTATATTTTATTTCCGGAGCAAAGATTCCTGAAATGTTTTTTATATTTGCTACGCTGATAATTGCATCATTAATATTGATAAAAGTTGAACCTTACAGAGTTGCAAGGCTTGCATCATTTAAAGATTTTAATTCCGGTTCTGTCTCAAATACATCCTACCACGTGAAGCAAATTCTGATAGCGCTTGGTTCGGGAAACGTTGCTGGAGTTGGCATTGGTAAATCAATACAAAAATATGCATATCTTCCGGAAAATACAACGGACTCAATTTTTGCGATATACGCAGAAGAAATGGGCTTTATAGGCTCTTTATTTTTAATAGCTGTGCTTTTTTCACAAATATTTTTAGGGTTTCTTATAAGCGTTAATACAACCAACAAATTTGGAAGTCTTCTTGCTGCTGGAATAATTACGTTTATCGGAACGCAGACTTTGCTTAATCTTGCGTCTCAGGTAGTTCTTGTTCCGCTAACCGGCGTACCTTTACCCTTTATTTCTTACGGAGGATCATCCATGCTTATAAATTTTTTCTCTATTGGTATATTATTAAATATAGGAAACAAGATAACTTAAATGAAAGTTGTTATAACCGGAGGACATATTTCACCAGCCTTATCAGTGATTAAAAAATTAAGAAAAGTATCACAGATATATTTTATGGGGAGAAAGTTTACTTATGAAGGTGATACTGTAGAGTCATTTGAATATAAAATTTGCCAGGATTTTGGAATTAAGTTTATTGAAATAGATACAGGCAGGCTTCAGAGAAAATTTACAAAATATACTATTCCTTCAATCTTCAGATTTCCCAAAGGTCTTATAAAATCAGCCGTCTCTCTCAAAAAATTAATGCCCGATATTGTCCTTTGTTTCGGAGGATATATTGGTCTTCCCGTGTGTGTTGTCGCATATTTGCAAAAAATTCCTGTTGTGCTGCACGAGCAGACCCAAAAAGCAGGACTTTCAAATACAATAATTTCCTATTTTGCAGATAAGGTATGCATATCGTTTGAATCTTCCAGAAAATATTTTCCGGCAGACAAGACAGTTTTGACAGGAAATCCGGTCAGGGAGGAAATATTTGAGGTAAAGGAAAATTTGACTGTTCCTCCAGGCTTAAAAATAATTTATATTACCGGGGGAAGCGGGGGATCACACTTTATAAATAGTCAAATCGCCCAAATTATTCCGGAAATCCTTGAGAAATATGCAGTAATACTTCAAACCGGTAATTCCACCGCCTTTGATGATTTTGAAACTTTAAATAAAATTAAAAATAATCTGGAGAAGGACTTGCAGGGAAGGCTTATTTTAAAACACTTTATACTACCCCACCAGATTGGTTGGGTTTACAAAAACGCTGATTTAGTAATTGGTAGATCCGGTATTAATACGGTCAGCGAATTAATCGTACTTCATAAAAAATGTTTACTGATTCCTCTTCCCCATGCTCAGTTAGGTGAGCAGCTGGACAACGCAAGACTGGTTGAAAAGCTTGGTATAGGTGAATACTTGGAGCAAAAAGATGTGACACCAAAGCTTCTGGTTGAACAAATTAATAAAATGATATCCAAAAATATCCAAACAAGTAAAAAAGATACAGATAAATATGTTTTTAAAGATTCAGATGCTAAAATAATAAATGTATTAAAATCCGTTTATGAACAAAAGAAGGCTGCGCAGAAGATTTAAATTAATCACCCATTTTTTTTTGATACTTTTTTTTGTGTTTTGTCTGGTTTGGTTTGTAAAAGCACTAACGGGAAACTTTTCCAAACTTCAAAATTATCTTGGACTTACAAAAGATAAATCTTTAATAAAACCGCAAAGCGAAAGTAACGATATATCATATTTCGAAACAAAACTTAAGGAAGCAAATATTTTGATTAGCAGCCGCAGAGAAGATCAAGGTTCTTCTTTTGAAGTTGTATTGAAAGACGGGCCGATTGTATTATTTTCAAAAGAAAAAGACGTAAATTGGCAGGTAATGTCTTTGCGGGAAATTTTATCAAGACTTACAATAGATAATAAAAAACCTAAAAAAATAGATTTTAGATTTGATAAGCCTATTGTAAATTTTTGATACATATACTAACATTATCTTATGAGAGATTCTAACATTATTGTGGGAGCTGATATTGGAACCTCTAAAATTGCTACTGTTATTGCGCAAGTTCAGGAAGAAGGAATAAATATTCTTGGAGTTTCAGAAGTTGCTTCGCGCGGCATACGAAAAGGTCAGATAGTGGACATTGAGGAAGCATCCAGTGCTTTAAACGCGTCTCTTAATACAGCTGAGCGAATGGCGGGCTATTCAATTGATAAAGTTTTTTGTTCTATCAGTGGTTTAAATATTGAAAGCCAGAATTCAAAAGGCGTAGTTGCTGTTTCTCAGCCTGAAGGAGAGATCATATATCAGGATGTAGATAGAGTTTTGGAGGCAGCCTCAGCCATTTCTCTTCCGTCAACAAAGAGCATTCTTCATGTAGTTCCCAGGACTTTTACCGTTGATGGCGAACCGGGAATAAAGGATCCTGTCGGGATGAATGGAGTCAGGCTTGAAGTTGATACTCATATAATAACCGCCAATTCTACAACTATTAAAAATATTCAAAAAGTTCTGGAAGCAGAAGCAGGTGTGGAGTTAAGAGCACTGGTTTTTTCAGGCTACGCTTCATCCCAAGCTGTTTTAACAGATACGGAAAAAGAATTGGGTGTTATTTTGGTTGATATAGGTGCGGGAGTTACCAACATAGCTATTTTTGTTGAAGGAGCGCTTTCTTATTCTTCAGTGATACCAATAGGTGCAAAACACATAACCAACGATATTGCCATAGGGTTAAGGGTTTCCCTGGAAAGCGCTGAGAAAATAAAGCTTTTCCTATCAAAAAAGCAGAATAGAAAATCAAAGTATGATAAAGATGAGGACACTTCAGAAATTGAATCCGATGATGTGGATTTGGGAAGCCTGCGGCTTATAGAAGAGGTTAGAAAAGTTTCAAAAAAGACGCTTGTGGAAGGAATCATAAGACCGCGCTTAAACGAAATATTTACAATGGTTTTAATAGAACTTAAAAAAAGCGGTTTTCTCACACAAACTCCGGCCGGTGTTGTAATAACCGGAGGCGGGGCAAAAACGGTTGGAGCGGTTGATGCTGCAAAAAGAATGCTTTCAATGCCTGTCAGGATTGGCATGCCGTATGGAATGACAGGGCTCATTGATGAAGTAGAGGACCCTTCATTTTCTACAGTATGCGGTTTAGTAATGTTTGGTAAAAATTATAAAGCTTCTGAGCCATTAGGGATTATGCCTAGCTTTATTCCTTCATTAAATCTGAAGTTTTTATCAAGCGTAACCAACAGATTGAAAAAAATACTTAAAAGCTTTCTTCCATAACTTTATATTCTTTAAAACTTTTATTTTCGCTCAAAATTATATTTGCCTCCATTGATTCCACTATAAATATGTGTTATTATTTGTTCATCTTTTTAAGATAAACTTTATATGTTAATCAGACCTCAAACTGCTAGTCTTGCAAAAATACGAGTAATCGGAATTGGTGGAGGAGGAGGAAACGCGATTAACTCCATGATTTATCAGTCCCAAATAAAAGGCGTAGATTTTATTACCGTTAATACAGACGCGCAGGCACTCCTTATGAGCCAGGCGGTCACAAAAATTCAGATAGGTGAAAATCTCACAAAGGGTCTTGGTTCTGGCGGAAATCCGGAAATAGGCAAAAAAGCCGCTGAGGAAAGCGCTGAAAAAATAAAAGAACTTTTGGAAGGATCGGATATGGTTTTCTTAACTGCGGGAATGGGTGGAGGAACCGGAACAGGCGCAACACCTGTTATTGCGGCAATTGCAAAAGACGTTGGTGCGCTTACGGTGTCTGTTGTTACCAAACCTTTCATGTTTGAGGGGACGCGCAGGATGGTTGCTGCTGAAGGAGGAATAGAGGATCTTAAAGATAAAGTTGATACTTTAATTGTTATTCCAAACCAGAGAATCTTAGAAACTGTTGATAAAAAATTATCTCTTCTTGAAGCTTTCAGGGTTGCGGACTCGGTTCTGACGCAGGGCGTGCAGGGCATAGCGGATCTGATTACAGTCCCCGGACTTATAAATGTTGATTTTGCGGATGTTAAAACAATCATGAATGATTCAGGTTCAGCTCTCATGGGTATTGGAGTAGGAGTTGGTGAAAACAGAGCCCAGCATGCAGCACGCCAGGCCACAGCCTCCCCTCTTCTTGAAGTTTCCATGGAAGGAGCACGTGGAGTACTTTTTAACATAACAGGAGGGTCAGATCTGACCATGTCAGAAGTTGATGAGGCATCAAGAATAATTTCATCAGCCGCTGATCCGGACGCGAATATTATTTTTGGGGCAACAATTGATGAAACACTACATGATCAGATTAAGATTACAGTTATTGCTACCGGTTTTGATGAAGCAAGGAAAAGACTCAAGCAATTGGTTTCAAACGCAGACGCGGCAGAAGAACAGGTTGTAAAAAGAGAAGAAAGCGGAAGAGCAGAAAATGAAGAAGAAAGCATTTTTGACATCCCCGCATTTCTTCGTCAAAAGAATTAAATTAGTTATAAATATTTAATATGACTAGAGGTAAAGAAAATCCAGATTTTACAGATGCATCCTCAAGAGGGGTAGTGATTCAACTTGAAACTAAATTCAGATGGAAAAGAGGTCCTCAGTTTGGGGAGCGTTTTGTTGCTGTTCCTTATGAAATAGACGGGAAAGGAAAAAAACATTATAAACAAAATATGTCTGGAGGATTTTGGGCATGGTTTAATTGGAGAGGCAGACGGATAGAAGGGCCTGATATATGGAAATCTCCAAAACTAGAAGCTACTCTGGACGGAATAGGAAGAATTGAATCTGTAGGGTTTGTACTTGCAGAAGGACAGACTAAATCTATTGTCGAATCCAATAATGATCCCCGTAAAAACTCTACTTAGCCTCAAAGCTATGTCGTAAACTTGTGCGACATAATGTGACAACTTAGTTTACAACTACAGATAGAAAGTTGACAACTTTTGTATATAGTTATATAATATGTCTTATGGATATTAAGCAAGCTATTTTAAACGTAGCTAATAAAAACAAAACTTTTAAGACTGCAGACATAGTGAATTATTACAAAGGACAATACACAAGACAATATGTAAGTTCTGTAATAAATCAAATGGTTAAGCAAGGGATACTTCTTAAAGGCGGTAGCACTGCCAGTGCATTTTATGCTTTACCACAAAATACTGATCAGATATATGAAGCTATTAAGCTGAGATTTAAGAGAGAATCATTGGAAGAACACAGAGTGTTTAATTCCATTAGAGATAAACACGATCTTATTAAAAATTTACATGAGAATGTATCAAGTATTCTGTTTTATGCATTTACCGAGATGTTGAATAATGCAATTGAACACTCGGAGTCAAAATATGTAGAGATAGAAATGAGAGTGGACGCAAGAAATTTAAACTTCGTAATTAACGATTTTGGTATTGGGGTATTTAGAAACGTTATGAAAAAAAGAGGACTGAAATCGGAGATAGAAGCAATGCAGGATTTATCAAAAGGTAAGACTACCACTGTACCTCATTCACATACAGGAGAAGGAATATTTTTCACATCTAAAGTTGCTGATATTTTTGAGTTAGACAGTTTTGGCTACAAAATGAGAGTAGATAATCTTATTAAGGATGTTTTTTTTCAAGAAACAACCGAGATTAAAAAAGGTACAAAAGTAACTTTTACAATTAGCATACATTCTAAAAAACATCTAAGTGATATATTTAATAAATTTGTAACAGAACCTGGTGAAGTTGGATTTGATAAAACAGAAATATTAGTTAGATTGTTTATACAAGGTACTATTTATATTTCTAGATCTCAAGCGAGAAGAATATTGGCAGGTTTAGAAAAATATAAAACTATTGTTCTAGACTTTGATAAAGTTAAAACGATTGGACAGGCTTTTGCTGACGAAATCTTTAGAGTCTTTCAACAAAGACACCCTGAAATAAAAATACAGCCAATAAACATGATTGAACCTGTAAAGTTTATGATAAATAGAGTAGAGAAACCTCAAAAAACCCAATAATTGTGCGTTATCTTGACATGAGTAGTTTGCTTTGTTAGATTTATCTTGAGGACTTAAGAATGCAGAATTCCTTTTGGGTGTCTTAAGTAGAGATTGAATTTATACCACTTTGCTTTGATTTTCTTAAAATTGCATATACTTCTGTAGCTTCAAACCGATGTGTTCATAACAAATTAAAATTAACCAATAAAAACATTAAAGCTACGAGGTATATAAATTATATTTTGAAAGCTCAAAAAGAGTATAAAAATACTTTCTGTTATAAAATCCCCATATCTCTCAAACAGAAGAATTAAAGCTTTATAGATAACTTTTCTACATTTAATTGTGTGCGCTTGATAAATCTTTTTGCTGATATTAATACAGATTGTCTTGCTGTAAATATAGTACATAAAGTTAATAAAATAAACGTAAAAATACTAATTGATTGGGAAAAACTTCTAACAGGAGTGTTGTTGAATATGAGTTCTGTTTTATATAAACCTGGGTTTAAATCAAAAGTAATGATTCCTAGGTTATTAAGATTTTGATAATTAATTTTGTGTAATTTGTTATTGACCATTAATGTCCAACCTGGAAAATAGAAAGTATTTTCTTTAAATGTGGTTGCTTCTTTTACCTGCATTATGTACTCATGTTTTGTTGGGTTTCTGTTTATTTCTAATAAATTAGCCTTGCCTGTTACGATTTCAATGTTTTTTCCAGAAGGTCTTTTCAAGATGTATCCATCAAAATTATAATTTTTTTGATAAAATGGATTATCTCGTTCGTAATATTCTGTATACATTTCTCCATATCCCACATAAATATCTCTGTTTTCAGGAACCATTTTTCTATTGCCCCAGTTAAGTATTGTTGTATATATTGTGAAAATACATATAAGCACTATTAACCATTTTTTATTAATCTTTCCCACAACTATACCAGCAATTGCAGAAGTAACAAAAGAAATGGGTACAAGGAGTCTTGCAACAGATTGAATATTGTTAATATATGGGATCAGTTTCCATATTGGTTTTGAAATAGGCAGCATTAATAGTATTAAAATGCTAAAAGATCCCAAGAAAAATAATAAAATAATTTTTTCATGCGTGTTGAAAATTTTTTTTAAATAAAAAAAGATTGATATAAATAATAAAATTAGATGTGCATAGCCAATTAAATTATATGATTTACCCTGATTACCTTGAAAAAGTAACCCAAATAACGCAGGAGAATATAGTAATTCTTTTATTGTCAGAAATCCAGGTATTGGTAATGTTAAAGTATACATTGTGTATTTCTCCTCTGATATTAGAGGTAACCAATAAAAAATTGAAAGCATTAAACCGAACAATATAGAAATAAAATAATACACTATAAGTTTGACTTTTCTCTTTTTTTTTAAGAACCAAATTATTAAAGCATAAACTATTAAAAAATAAAAAATTATTATCGTCACCATAGGATGCGTTAGAATTAAAGAAGCTACACTTATACTAAGCAGTACAAAGAAAACAGTTTTGCCTGTTTCTATAAATTTTTTAGTAGAAAAGAAAGCTAGTGGTATGAAAGCAAAAACCGCACTTTCTCCCAAACTGACAACAAAATGCATGTCAACAAGATGGGCGGGGGCAAAAAGATAAAGGATAGCTGACACAAATCCAGGTATTTTCCCGAATTCTTCTTTTATCCAAAGATACATGGTTATTCCGGAAAGAATATAGGTAAAAAATAATACGAGCTTAACACTATTAAGAAAAGAAAATCCAATAAAATGGAAAATAGATGCAGCATAATAAGGTAGCGGATATTGAAAAATATGAATAGGAAAGCCATAACCGATGTCTGCCCATTGAGGAAAAATATTACCTGCAATTAAATTTTCATAGAATTCAATCGTATAATTTACGTGTAAAGCTAAGTGGCCGCTTTCATAAGAACCTTTTCTAAGAATACTAATTACGGGAAGCAAAGATATAAGTATTAACGCCGCTAAAAAATTAAATTTTTTTTTAGGCCATACAAAGCAATAGATTAGAAAGGATATTCCTAGCAGGGAGGATATAAATATATTAACGACAATCATCCTATAGGGGTCTATCACAAAAATTATTGTAAAGTAATAATAAAAAAAATGCAAGATTATCTACGACGAATTTGTGATAACTGATTTTTTATTTCTTTGATAATGTTCTAAAAACTTAAGGATACAAAATATCTTTTAGGATTTTTTAGTAGAAATTGAAGTTATTAATTGTTTTTGTTTATAAAATACCGGCCTTCCTCCAACAAAAATTAAATTTAGCAAAATTTCTTTGCGTAGTTTTTACATATTACACTATGCATTAGAATATCTTCTGCAATTCGGTCTTTTCCAGAATCTCTAAGAACTAAAGTTAGCTTTTTAAGAATTTTTGCAAAATAAGGTTTTACATGTGACGCATCGATTTCACTACATCTTTTTTGTGCTTCTTTGGAAAAACGTTTTGCCATTGAAATTGATCCTCTTTGGTAACCTAGTGCGACTCTCATAAGATCCATTGAAAGTGATTCAATTGCGATTTTTTGGTTATTCATAAATTACTTGAAAAAAAATTTTTGTCAAATCTTCAAATCTTTTTCTTAATATCTATAACTGTTTTTATATAAGTATCAAATTTCTCTCTAAGTTTTTCAATTCCTTCTTTTGTATAAAGAGTTGATTTTGTAGTAATCACAGATAAGATTATAGCAATTTTGGTAAAAAAAATCCTGTAAATGTTATAATTCTCTCATGGAATCATTAATTAGTGTTGTTATTCCAACATATAACAGGAATACTTAGTTGCTGAGGCAATAGGAAGTGTTTTGCTACAAGAACCTAAAAATTATGAAGTAATTGTTGTTGACGATGGATCAATCGATGGAACAAAAGAACATCTTGGATCCCTAAATTTACCTATTAGGATTATTTCAGTTGATCATAGTGGTATATCAAAAGTAAGAAATATAGGCATTAAAAATGCGATGGGGCAATATGTTGCTTTCTTAGATTCTGATGATTTATGGCTTCCTGGTATTTTGAAAGAACAACTTGATTATCTGAAATCTCATCCGGGTATTCCTCTTGCTTATACAGATCAATATATAGAAGTTGACGGAAATAAATTGGAAAAAACACGATTTCAAGCAACAAATATGTCGGATGAAAGAAAAAGAAGATTTAACTTACCGGGATTCGTACAACTTACTCCTATTCATATATCATCGGTTATGGTAAAAAAATCTATTTTTGATCAGATGGGATATTTTAATGAGGATTTAAAAATTCATGAAGATACAGAAATGTGGAATAGAGTCAGTGAAAAATATGAACTTGGTTTTATAAATATACCCTTAACGATCTTCAGATGGGAAAAAGACAAAGAACATATATTAAAACCGGAGTTAAGAGGCTTATTTATTGCTGAAGGAAGAAAATACATGAAAATTTACGAAGAGAGAAGAGAGCAAAAAGGATTAACAGGAGAAGAAAAAAGAGCTATCGAAGAAAGTTATAGAAGAATTGATGAATTAGAAAAATTAGTTGGTTTACGAAGGAGTGAGGCTATAACAGAAGAAGAATTTCATGAGAAAAGGGAAGAATTATTTAAATAGAATGAAAAATTCTCCGTCCGATAAAATATATCTTACTGAATCTGCTATTCCAAAGGCTGAAAGAAGAGTTTTTGTACGCTATCAATTGATCTTCATCCTTCTGTTGACTATAATCATATAAATGCGTGGAAAAATTTTGGAGTTATTAAAGCCTGATGCGATTAAGAAACTTTTTAAAGAAAATCCGTATCTTTATATATTACTTATAAATTTAGCTGCTATTTTATTCATTTTAATTCCTGAATATATCCCGCAAGAAACCAAAGATTTATTGTTAAGAATATTTTTACTGGTTGCATTTTTAAGCCTTTTAAATATTTGGATAAAAAATACAATATTTACTTTTTTCAGAAACCTTCAGGTAAGTATATTTATTTTTATTTTCTTTATATTGCTTGCTCAGTTACTGTATGTTGTCTTTCCTTCAATTTACCCAAGATATATTGCGAATTTTGTTGAAAGTAGTGTTACGAAAGAAATGAAAAGTAAAGCGGTAGAGTATCTTGATCAAAGTCCATTCGCAAAACCAAAGGCAAATGTCCTCATCCGTGTTCCGGGTGAATATGGTAATGAGTATGATTTTGAATATGAATGGGTAACAGATAACCGTGGATATAAAAATAATCTCAAACTTTCCAAAAGAAATCAGTTTGATGTTATTGCGCTTGGGGATAGTTTTACTGAAGGGCTGGGAGTAAAAACTGATAACACTTGGGTTTCAAAACTAAATTCTTTGGGTATCAATGCTTATTCTTTAGGCGTACAAGGCTATGCACCTTCCCAGATGAATGGAACTTTTAAATTATACGGTCTTAAATTAAAGCCCAGGCTTGTCATAATTGGTTATTTGACTGGTGCATATGACCGTGAAGGTCTATTATTAGGGGATGAAAAGGAAATTGCAAAAAGCAGAAATCTTCCAAGCGCAATCGGGCGCTTAGTACAACACGATATAAGCGGTGGTAGTGAAGAAAGGGTACAATTCAAATTTGTTATTTCGGCCGCGTTGTTTTTTGTGTGGAAAAATATCAACCGCACGATAGAACTTTATAAATACAGTACTGACCCCGTATATTCGAAGGACACAAGATTCATGTCTGAAAAATTGATGATTGCGGATAAAATGATATCTATCGGTAAAATGCAAAGATATAAGAAAGAAATGGAAGATGCATTCAATACAATACTTAGCAAAAACAAGCTTGAGGAAAACCAGGAATGGAAAAAAACAATATCCTCTTTTGAGGAAATTTCAAAAAAAGCAAAAACTGAACGTGCCAAAGTAATGTTACTTGTATTTCATAATAGGGGTGAGATTTACCTAAATAAAGCAACCGGAAGAAATCCTGGTGAGAAGAATCAGGCAATTGTTGAAACTAAACTTTTAAAAGAATTTGCGTCAGAAAATGATTTATTTTTCCTTGATACCGGAGGCACGTTCAAAGATTACGTAAAAAAAATTGATGATAAGACTGATATTTCCCAGTACCCATATTTAAAATATGACGGTCATTTAAGCAGTAAAGGAAACGAAATAGTTGCAGAACAAGTGGCAAATTATATTAAATCTCATTATTTATTAAGCAATTGATGCTTACATTATTACTTTAAAATAAACGGTAAATAAAAGATCCAAGTCCTGTTCCCTGGGTAAATATAAGAATGAATATAAATAAAAGTAAGAAAAGAAATATCGGAATAGTCCACAAGAGTTTATTTTTCCAAAGATAACCAGGAAATTGAGAGATAATGCCAACCTTTAAAACTGATAAATTTGGTTTTATCATAAATTGTTTCATCCGGCTAAAAGTAATTATAACACAACATTTAATATCTAAATTTCTGCCAGCTTACTATTGTTATAAGTCAGGTGTTTTAAATTAAACTTACAGCTTAATTTAAATAATTAAAAAAAGTGTTAAAATATATCCTGAAAATTTGGTAACTGCTTCATGAGTAAAGAAAGGTTTGCTAATTTATTATATAAGCATGCAATTTTGCCTGTAACTTCCTTTGATCCTGAAGCAACGCATGATCTTCTTTTTAAAGTATTCAGCCGTTTTGAAAAGTCAGATTTATTTTTAAAAGCTGTAAAACAGGAATTTGGGATAGAAGATAGAAAGCTTGTGGTGGAGATGATGGGAATTGAATTTCCATCACCAATCCTTCTTGCTGCCGGAATTGTCAAGTATGGACCTGGTGCATGTATAATTGCCGCGATGGGAGCAGGAGGAGAAGACATTGGTACTTTTACTTTTCAAAAAACAGACGGTAATCCAAAAGTAGAAACATTTCCAGACGGAAGAAAAGTAAAAGTGAAAAGAATAAGAAGATTTCCCGACGGGACAATCGTTAATTGGATGGGACTGCCCAACCTGGGAACGGAAAAAGGCGTAGAAAATATAAAGAATGTTCAGGATAAAATTTGTAAACCGTTTGGTTTTAACCTTGCGCCAACACCTGGTCTTGGTGATATAGAGTCTTCTGTTGCGGATTTAAGACAAAGCCTTGAAATTGTTTATCGCATTCATCCTTCATGGAATACGCTTAACCTTCATTGCCCAAACACCTTAGACTCTGAGAAACAAAAACGTATAGATGAAGCGGTGCAAACCATGAGAGGATTTGCAAAAGCTGCGGATACAATTGAAGCAAGAACTGGTATTATAATACCTAAAATTGCAAAAATCGGTCCTGATATGACGCCGGAAGACATAAAATTAATTGTTCTGACTGCCAAAGAATGCAATTTTCAGGCAATAAAAGCTACAAATACAACTACTGACAGAACTGGCGAAAGAGAAAAATACGCGGCTTACAAAGGCGGTTTAAGCGGACCGTTGCTTTTTGAAAGGTCACTTTCCACAATGGAGCAGGTAACTAAATTTGACAGGGAATTGGGAGGCGATCCTTTAGTTAAAATTGCTTGCGGAGGAATTGGGAGCTTTGATAAACTAAAAAAAATTCAAAGAGCCGGAGCTGATCTTTTTGAATGCGCAACGCCGTTTATTTTTGGCGGCCCTTACTTTTGGAAAAGAATGAATAGAGATTACTTAAATTCTTTCAGAATCTGATTAATGACTTTTTCAGTAAATAATTAACTCAATAATTACTTTAAATTAGAAGTATTTTATACTAACTTATATATTAATTATATTATCCTATTGACTTTTATGCTTACTTTGATAGACTTAATTTAATACAATCAATATTTAAATTATGGTAGAAAATCCAAAAAATCCTGTCGAAGAATATTACCGAGTCACAGCTTTATCGAGAGTGGGTAGAATAATGGAAGGTGCGGGCATAGATGCTCACACTTGTGAACGAGTAATTGATGTTGCCAGAGGTCACGTGGAAAAACTTGCTGTTGCCGGTACGAACGCGTTGATGACTGTGTGCTCCGCCTCAACAGCAAGGTCAAGTCGATCCATAAAACATCATATAGCTCCTGGAGAAGCTGTGGGTCAAGCTGTTTCTTCTACGATGAGAAAAATAATGGAAGAAGAAGGTTGTGCTTTGGATATTAAGCAAGCAATAGATAAAGCATTTCCGGTACATCAGGAATTAGATGTGAAGTGCCACTAAAATTTATATTTATAATACAAGTAATATTATTTGAGATATCTTTTTTGATTTCTAATTATTTATATCCTTTTGCTTGTGTTTGAAACATGTGTGCGTATTTACCGTTAATTGCCAATAATTTATCATGTGTACCTCTTTCTATAATTTGTCCATTTTCTATCACAAATATTTTATTGGCATTTCTGACAGTTGAGAATCTATGTGAGACAAGAATTAATGTTTTATTTTTGTACTCTTTCTCAAGATTATTGAATATTTCGTATTCTGCTTCTGCGTCAATAGCACTTGTTGGTTCATCTAAAATCAAAAGTGGGGAGGACTGATAAAATGCTCTTGCTATTGCCAGTTTTTGCCACTGACCAATTGACAGCTCTACTCCTTCTTCATACTCACGCCCAAGTACTTGATCAAATTTCTTTGGAAGTTTATCTATAAATTCATGCGCTCCTGCTTTTTTGGACGCTTCAACTACTTGCTGTTCATCTACTTTACTGGGGTTTCCCAAAATGATGTTATCTTTTACAGTAAGGTAATAATGAACAAAATCCTGAAAAAGCGTTCCCATAAATTGATACCAGTTGGAAAGTTTTATGTCTTTTATGTTTACTCCGTTTACTAAAATTTCTCCTTCGGTTACATCATAGAAGCGGCAAACAAGTTTAATAATAGTTGATTTACCGGCTCCGTTTTCCCCAACAAAAGCAACGCTTTCTCCAGGTTCAATAACAAGAGAAATATTTTTGAGTACTTTAGGTCCATGCGGATAGGCAAAAGTAACATTCTTAAATTCTATTTTGGGAGGAGCAATCTTTTCAAAAACAACAGCTTTTTCTGCTTCTTTAATAAGTTTTGGAAGCTTTGAAATTTCAAGGTAGTGATCAATATATAAATTATGCTCGTACATTTCACCAAAAGTAATTACGGAGGCGGAAACACTTCCGTTTAGCTGGTCTATCATATTAATTAACAGCGTGAAACTACCTATTGTAATTATTCCTGATAGGACATTAGGTAATTGTAGATAGGCAATTACAAATAAAACAACAGCTTCTAAAATCGGAGGATAGGTGAGCTGGCGAAGATAATTATCAAGAGGTTTTTTATTTAAATTAAAGAGATACTCCTGAACCTCTTTCAATCTTTGAAGAAGTGTTTTTTGAGATTGGAATATTTTCATTTCTCTTATCGCTTCGGGTGAAGCAAGAAGCCAGGTTAAATACCATAATTTTCTTACTTGGGGAGCGCCTGATCCGTAAATAGACCATTGGATTGTTCCGTATCTTGCTCTTAACAAAAGTCTTGGTAGTGCTATTAGTGTGATAGCTGTCGGAATCCACCACCCAAAAGGCAACAGAATAATAAATGCCGCAATATAGGAAACAAAATTACCGAAAAAATATGAAAATTCTCTCAAAAAATCAGGCGGCCGCCAGGTAACAGTATCTCGTACTTTGGAAATCAGGTTTTGTGTTTTTGGGTCTTCCAGATATGCAATATCTAAATTGGACAGTTTGTCATAAAATTTTCTGTTTAGTTCATTTTGAATTTTGTAACGGAATAAATAATCAAAATAAGTTCTGCCTAATCCCCATTGAATAATATTTTCTGCTAAGGAAAGTATGTATCTGGTTGCAAGAACAACAATTATAATAAAAGGAATTGAGGTAGAAGCTTTAAGTGTTCCGTTTGCAATAAGATTGTCAATTAAATATTTAAGCGTTAAACTTCCAATAAGGGGAGTGAATGCTCCTAAAAATGCCGTAAAGTAATAACCGAAAGTTACTCTTCTATCCATCTGCCAGGCTAAAATAAGCATTTTCCCCAAATTTGTGAATACATGCTTCACTTGTTTGAACCCGCTTTTAAATCTCATAATTATTATTCTAGCAGAATTTTTAAGGGATAAATTTAAAAACTTATAGTTTTAGCTGTTCCGTGGTGGTGCAGATGTAGGTGTTAGAATGTGTAAATTAAAACAGGTTGTAACAACAGATATAACATGCAAGCCTTTCCCCCTTTTTTTATTAACAATTATTATGGCATTTGGTAATTCCCAAATATATTTTTTGGAAAGAAACGGATGTTTGTCATATACATGAAATTCTCTATTAAATAAATTTATAATTACGTGCATAATTGAATTTGCCTGTTCCTTATCTTTTTCCTGATGCTCAAGCAGAATTTCATATATCCTTCCGTTTCTGGTCCCAAGCGTTGGTTGCCAATCCGGCGTAATCCATTCGTAAGGCTCTCCTATGTATAGCTTTTCGCCTTCTCTCAGGGATTTTTTGTCTTTTTTCTGAAAAATGTCGTATTCTTTTCTGGAGAATTCATGTGCCGTAATAACGGTATCAATCTCCTGTCCGAACCAATATTTTCCAAATATATCAAATTCGTGCTTCATGCTTATAAATTTATTATATACTTTATTTCTTTGTCAAGGACTGCTAAAAACATATTTTTCACTTTTATTTTTTTAATACATTTTGATATGATAAACAAACTTGAAGATATAAGCTTCTTTCTCTATAATATTCCTATCATGTTCAAAAATGTATCAGCTAAAGTTGATTTTCCAAAACTTGAGGAAGAAATATTAAGATACTGGAAACAAAACAAGATTTTTGAGAAATCTGTTAAGAACCGCCCGGAAGATAAAAAATGGACATTTTTGGATGGTCCGCCTTTTATTACCGGTCTTCCCCATTACGGAACCCTATTGGTTTCTATTCCAAAAGATATTTTTCCGCGCTTTTGGACAATGAAAGGGTATAGAGTGAGACGCGTTTGGGGATGGGATGTACATGGTTTGCCTGCAGAAAATAAGGTAGAAATCAAACTAGGTATTAAAAGCAAGCGTGAAATAGAAGGAAAAATTGGAGTAAAAAGGTTTATAGAAGAATGTAAATTATATGTGAGTGAATCTTCCAAAGAGTGGGAATGGTATATAGATCATATTGGCCGCTGGGTGGATTTTGAAAATGCATACAGAACAATGGATTTATCATATATGGAAACTGTGATGTGGGTGTTTAAACAAATGTATGATAAAGGGCATATTTATAAAGGCCTAAGGGTGTCGTTATATTGTCCTCACTGCGCAACTCCTATTTCAAATTTTGAAGTTGCTATGGATGCTGAAAACTATAAAGAGATTACCGATCCGGCTTCAGTTTATAAATATCCGTTGAAAGATTCAAAAGATACTTATATCCTTGCTTGGTCAACAACTCCCTGGAATAAAATTGTGACTCTGGCTTTGGCTGTTAATCCTGATCTTGTATATGTGAAGGTGAGGCAGGGCGGTGAATATTATATTTTGGCCAAAACCACCTTAAAGATGCTTAAAAATGAGCCTTATGAGATTGTGGAAGAATTTCAAGGTAAGAAGCTTATTGGGAAAAAATTTGTTCCGCATTATGATTATTACCCAATAGAGATTGGTGAAAAAGCATATGAGCTAATCGGTGGGGATTTTGTTACCGCAGAGGAAGGTACGGGAGTTGTAACAATCGCTGCTTATGGAGAAGAGGATTTGGCTGCAATGAAGAAAGACAACATACACATAGAAATGCATCTTGATGAAGAAGGGATAATAAAAAAAGATGTACCTAAATTTGGAGGAATGTATTATCTTAAAGCAAATAAAGAGGTTAACCAGGACTTGGCTGAACGAAATTTATTATATAAAGATGAAGAGCTGGTGCATAGTGTCCCATTGTGTTGGCGCTGCCATACAAGACTCTATTATGCTCCCCAGAACGCATGGTTTGTGAACGTACAAGATCTTAAAGAGCGGCTTAAAAAGAGTAACGAACCTATAAACTGGTTTCCCAAACATTTCAAGTATGGAAGATTCTTAAAAAGTCTGGAGGCAGCACCCGACTGGTGTATTTCAAGAAGCAGATATTGGGGTTCGCCTGTGCCTGTATGGGAATGTCAGAGATGCCAAGAGCGATTTATTCCTGGTTCAATTAAGGAACTTGAGGAAACCTCAGGACAAAAGATAAATGATCTTCATAAGCCTGAGATCGATGAGATTACTGTAATCTGCAGTAAGTGTGGAGAAAAATCAAAGCGGGTGTCGGAAGTGCTTGACAGCTGGATAGAAGCAGGTTCTGCGCCTTACGCGGAGCATCACTTTCCTTTTGAGGAAAATATCAGACTGGAAGATTTCTTCCCAACGGACTTTATAGTTGAGTATACTGGGCAAATTCGGGCGTGGTTTTATGTTTTGCATGTAATTTCAACTGCTTTGTTTGACTCAAACGAATACAAGAATGTAGTTGTTACCGGTGTGATTCTGGGAACAGACGGCCGGAAAATGAGTAAGAATTATGGTAATTATCCTGATCCAAAAAAATTACTTCAGCAGTATGGTGGAGATGCATTGCGGCTTTACCTAATGGGTAGCCCGGTAATGAAGGGAGAAGATATTTTGATTTCTGAGGAACAATATAGAAATCAGGTGAAAGGAATGATGCTTATACTCTGGAATATCTATAATTTTTTTGTTTCTTACGCAAATGTAGACAATTATCAGATTTCAAGTACAAAATATAAATTAACTCATAATATTCTGGATAAATGGATTGTTTCGCTTCTTCATCTTTTGATTAGAGAGGTTACTGATAATCTTGAAAAGTATGATACTATAAGCGCTATCGCAAATGTGCAAAGATTCATAAATGATTTTTCAACTTGGTATATAAG
>Ga0155147_124_pt1 | contig 28251 bp, 28 predicted proteins | sample RifCSPhighO2_01_FD_106115 | JGI IMG/M metagenome (GOLD analysis project Ga0155147, IMG submission 106115) | Candidatus Levybacteria bacterium RIFCSPHIGHO2_01_FULL_36_15
AAAAAATTATAGATCACTTGGGTTTTGCTGCCATCAACGGTTCACCTTTTGTAGAGCACAAAAAAGCATCAGACCCATTTAAAAACCTGCAAAAAGAGGCAAAGGGAATAGAAGCTAACGAGACTCTATATAAGAAAGTTCGAGAAGTAAGGCTGGAATCAAAAAACTTCACGGATTGTTATATAGAATTAGTAGAAAAAGTAGTTTTTCCTAAAGGGGAATATTTTAAAAAACTGAAAAAAGCAATGGAAATTTGGGTAAAGTTATTTAGGAATAATTAGCTATAATTAACATGAGTATATGCCACAATCTTAAATAAGTTTTCGCGCTAATTCTTCAAAATATTGCTTAATGTCTTCTATTTTAGGTAATATTTTTCCTGAAACCGGAATAATGTCAAAGTTTGACAAATCACCAAAATATACCAATTGTTCTAAAAATAGTTTTTTATCAAATACACTTCCGTATATTTCCTTTGCTAGAGAAATAAGCTCGCCTATCTCCATATAATTATTTTTCAAAATAGTGTATAAATCAAAATAATCTCTATACTCTCCACGCCTTCCGATGGTATACGCTTTTTGAAGAGCAATCTCTTGAATTGAAAAAATACAAAGTCCATTTTCTAGTTCCATAATTTTAAAATGTTGCTTGAAAGGATAATAAAGAAAAGTAATTTTTATGTCATCTGTTGTAAAAAAAGTTAACTCGTCAGATGTATCAATAACAACATTTTTTATTGTTACATTCTGCGATAACTTTTCAAGCAGTCTTTTGGGAATTCGAGAAGAACTAAAAAAATCAAAGTCAAATGATTTACGATGTTTAAGCTGTAAAGCAAGCGCAGTTCCTCCGCCCAATACAAAATCTCCTAGAACAGGAAGCAGTTTTTGTAATAATTCCTGTCTTTTATTGTCCAATATATCGAGGTGTAAATTTAAGATACCTGTGTTCATCTATGGAAACTCTTATATGTAGTATAAAGTTTTTAATAAAATTAAGAGCAGAGGCTGTGTATATTTTTTTGGGATAAGCGAGAAAAATTTTTTTTAATATATTTTCTCCGATTGTTTTTTTAAGAAATTTAATCTCTTCAAGAGTACCAAACATTAATATCTGATGAACTGTATCTGGTGATGTCAGATCGCTTTTAGTTGAGTACCATACGCGTTTTATATTCACAGTTATATTATACTAGAAATTACAAAACATTTCAGCAACTCGGTAGTAAAATACTTGAAAATAAAGTAAAATTAATCAGATAATTTTAAGGATAGTTATCTGGAGATGATAGAAAAAAATAGATTTCCCCAAAAAAGACTATTTAAAAAAACTAAAGAAGCTATAAAGGTATGGATAAAATTCTTTTAGTACTTGACAAGTGCCCTAAATTATATATAATTAGGCTACTCTAGTACCCTAAATAATATGAATATGGTTATTAAAAGAGCTATTCAGCCTCAAATACAAAACAAGATGTTTGGAGGAAAGGCGATCATTATTTATGGCGCAAGACAGGTAGGGAAAACCACTCTTATCAAGGAGATTCAGAAAGAATATTTAAATGAATCTATATATTTTAACTGCGATGAACCCGATATCAGAGATTCTTTTACGGATGTTACTTCTACGGAGCTTAAAATAGTAATTGGAGACAAAAAGATAGTTTTTATAGATGAAGCACAAAGAGTAAGAAATATCGGTTTAACTTTAAAGCTACTTGTTGATAATTATCCTCAGATTCAAGTAGTTGCTACTGGGTCTTCTTCTTTTGACCTCTCAAATAAAATTGTCGAGCCTTTAACGGGAAGGAAATATGAATTCCTTCTTTATCCTTTTTCTTCAGAAGAGATTAGAACAATGTATACCGAATTAGAAATGAATAGGCTTCTAGAAAGAAGGATCCTGTTTGGAATGTATCCTGATATAGTTTTAAATGAAGCTGGAGCGGAAACAACGATTAAAGAGATAACAAAAAGCTACTTATACAAAGACCTTTTGCAGTTTGAACAAATTAAAAATCCCGAAATTCTGGAAAAGCTATTAGAAGCTCTTGCTTTACAAATTGGCAACTTAGTCTCGTATAATGAGTTATCTAGTCTTGTCGGAATAAATAAAAAAACTGTTGCTCGTTATATTGACCTTCTTGAAAAAGCATTTGTTATTTTTAGAGTCAAACCTTATAGCAGAAATTTAAGAAAAGAACTGACTAAACTTAGAAAAATTTATTTTTTTGATACTGGAATAAGAAACGCGCTCATTAATAATTTTAATGAGCTACAATTAAGGCAAGACGTTGGTAATCTGTGGGAAAATTTCCTTATAAGCGAAAGGGTGAAACTCAATAATAATCAAGGTATTGACGCAAATATTTATTTTTGGAGAACACACCAAAAACAAGAAATTGATTATTTAGAAGAAAAACAGGGAAAATTATCTGCATTTGAATTAAAATGGAGCAGCAAAAAGATTACAAGACCAACTACTTTTCTTCAAGCGTATCCTCAAAGTCTATTTGAATTAATAAGTCGCGAAAATTATCAAAGATTTGTGCTCAAATAAATGAAGTCTGCTTTTAAAAGAGAAATTTTAGATTATTTAAGTTTGTCTGCCATCAACGGTTCGCCTTTTGTAGAACATAAAAAAGCATCGGACCCATTTAAAAACCTGCAAAAAGAGGCAAAGGAATAGAAATGAATGAACTTCTATATAAAGCTGTACAAAGAATAAACTTAAAATCTACAAATCTTAAAGAATGTTATTTAGAATTAATAAACAAAACAAAGTTCCCAAAAGGGGAATATTTTGAAAAACTAAAAAGAGCAATTCAAACTTGGAGCATTCTCTTTAAATGAAAATCTCAGTAATAATCGCCACATATAATCGCCCAAATAAAATCAAACTCTGTTTAAGATCAATTATTTCCAATCATTTCTATAGCTATGAAATAGTAGTAATTGACCAAAGCAATGATTATCAAACAAAAAAAGAAATTAATAAATTAAAATCAAGAAAAATAAAATATATAACAGTTAATTACAAAAATAAATCAAAGGCTTTAAATTTGGCTATAAAAAATGCTTTAGGTAAAATTCTTGTATTTACGGATGATGATTGTATAGTTGATAAAAACTGGTTGAAAGAAATTAATAATTCATTTAAAAGTAAACATATTACTGGCGTTACAGGTAAAAGTCTTCCTTATAATCAAAGAAAGGATATAGATATATTTTGCCCAGCGATATTTAATTACAAAAACGGGAGAATCATTAATAAAGCATCTTATCATGCAACAAGTATTGGCTTTGGAAATAACATGGCTTTTAAAAAAAAGGTTTTTGAAAAGATCGGATATTTCAAAGAATGGTTAGGACCAGGATCTGTGGGTTGTGCCGCAGAAGATGCAAATTTCTTATTAAGAACATTAGTCTTTGGATATAAAATTATGTATAATCCTAAAGTTATAATTTTTCATAATAATTTGCTCTCAAAAGACGATTTTCGCAAAAAATTACTCGGGTATAAATGTGGCGAGGTAGCCTGTTATGGATATCTTGCTTTAAAAGGTCATAATTTTGCCAATGACATAATATCAAAAAACATTAAGTCTTTAAAAGAAAAGGTAAAAATTTATTTGAATTCGGTTTTAGAATTTAAAAAAATATCCCTTAAAGATTTTTATTACGATGTGAAAGAATTATTTTATATAATAAGAGGTTTTATTATTGCTTTCTATTTTGCAAAAAAAGATCCCTTAGGTCACTCGTGCTGAGATTTATGCTTTAAATGAACAAACTATCTGACAAAAGATGAGTACTGTAGCTATAATAATTCCAGTTTATAATCTTTCATGGATGACAATCAATCTTCTTGACAGTATTAAATCTTCGTCAAAAATAAAAAATTTACTAATTATCATTATTGACAATGGCTCATCAAATAAGGAAACAAAAAAAGTAAATGGATTTTTAGAAGAAAACAGTTTTTCATATAAGCTTTACAAAACAGAAAAACCCCTGGGTTTTGTAAAAGCAATAAATAAAGGCATAGACATCATTCTAGATCTAGGAATTGATTATTTCTTTATTTTAAATAATGATACGATCGTTACAAGCTATTGGGACATTAAATTATTAAAAACTCTCAAAAAAAAATCTGTGGGAATTGTTGGACCAATGTCTTCTCCAGAATACTGGCCTAGTTTACAAAAAGCACAAAAGATGATAAATAGTAAAATTGAATATTTTCAGATTAAAGATAGCCTGGAAAGCTTCGTAAGTCAATTAAAAGAAGAGTCCAATAAAAGTGAAAAAAATACAGATTTTTTAGAATTTTTTTGTGTAGGTATCAAAACTAGCCTAATTAAAAAAATAGGGAAATTAGATGAAGCTTACAATATTGGATTATTTGATGACAATGATTACTGCTATAGAACAATTAAAGCAGGCTACAAAATAATCTTAAGACAAGATGCATATGTCCATCATTATCATAGAAGTACTTTTACTAAAAATAAATTCGACTACCCTAAGCTATTAGAAGAAAATAGACAAATATTTGTTAAAAAACATGGCTTTGATGCATGGATAAATAGAAAAGAAAAAAACCATAATCTTAATATTATATGAAAATATTTAGGTTGCATATTAATTTATATTTAAAAGATAAGATCGAAATGTTTTTGGCAAATAGTTTGTTAAGCAAAAAAATATTAGGAAACAAAAGATCTATTGTTTTTGTACGAGGTATAACTAAAAAACTAATTGAACATTATGGATGTGATGAAAAATATCCAACTGATATAAACAGTGGCAATCTAGGTCTAGGATTTATCCATTATGCCTTAATTTTAAATTGTAAGCCAAAACGTATACTTTGCGTTGGATCTCAAAAGGGATTTATTCCTTCCATTTGTTCTTTGGCTTGCCAAGAAAACAATTTTGGTTGTGTAGATTTTATTGATGTAGGCTATGAGTTCGAAAACCTAAACTACTGGCCTGGTATAAGTTGGTGGAAAATGGTTGATCCAAACAAACATTTCTCTTTTTTAGATATTAATAAGTATATGACTACTTATCTAACAACAACAGAGCAATTTGTTAATAAATACCAATATAAATATCAATACATTTATATAAATGGAGACCGTTCAGATAAGAACGTTAGGAGTGATTTTGAGCTTTTCTGGCCAAAACTGGAGAAACAAGGACTTATGATACTTCACGGTTTCAAAAAAGTTGACAGTAATTCAAGACTTCCGTGGTTTAATCCTCAAAAATTATTTCAAAATATGGAAAAAAAAAATAAAATGACAATTATATTATCTCATTCAAGTTTATGCATTTTACAAAAATAAGCACAGATTATACCTTATTATCATAATTATCTTCTTGCATGTAGATTGCTCAACTTAATAAATCTATCAATAAGTTGCATTTTAAAATCGTAGTGAGAGCATAAAATTATTGTAACTCCCTTCTTTTTAAATACTTCTAACTGATTTAATGATTTTTTTCTAAATTCCTCGTCCCCAACTGCGAATATTTCATCCAAAAGTAAAATGTCCGGTTCTGAATATATTGCAATAGAAAATGCAAGACGGGAAATCATGCCACTTGAATATCTCTTAACGGGAGTGTCAATAAAATCTTTAAGACCTGAAAAATTAATAATCTTGGGCATAATTTTTTTAATTTTTTTCTTTTCAACTCCCAAAATAGTAGCGTTAATTACGGCATTCTCCTGGCCGGTAAGCTCATTATTAAATCCCGCACCAAGCTCTATTAAAGGAACCACTCTGCCGTATGTTTTTATTATCCCTTTATCCGATTTTATTATTCCTGCTATCAATTTCAAAAGAGTGGTTTTTCCGCATCCGTTTGGACCTGTAATTAAAACAAACTCCCCTTCATAAACATTCAAGGAAAAATTATCTATTACTGTCAACTTCGAAAAGGGTGAAAAAAAAGTATTAAACCATTTCTTGAATGTTCTTGGTTTTTCAAGGTAATATCTTTTTGTTATATTTTTCAAAAGCACAGCTGGTTCTCTCATATTAAATCGGGTATCTTATTTTCAAATTTCTTAAAAAGAAATAAAGAAAAAGCGAAAATAAAACAACTCATTAATATTACCGGCAGAAAAAACTCAAATTGTACTTTGTTGTGGAACAATAATTCACGGAATGAATCAATAAGAACAGCAAGAGGATTTAATAAAACAATAATTCTATATTTTTCAGGAATAAAACTTGCAGGGTACACAACCGGGGTAATATAGAATAGTATCATGAGCAAAAACTCGGTTATGCGGCCAAAATCACGAAAAATGGCATTGGTAAAAGACACCAAAAGAGAGATCGCGGCTGTAAATAAAAATAATGGAATCATGAAAAACGGGATGAATAATAAGGTAATATTTAATTCTAATCCACTTAAAAGACAAAAAAACAATAAAATTAATAGATTAATAATAAAATCCGGAATTTTTGACAAAACGTAGGATAACGGAAGAACATCTTTTGGAAATGAAGATTTTACAATTAGCTCTCTATTCCAAATTAAAGAATCCTTAGAAAGGTTTATGCTTTGTTGGAAGGAATTCCAAATAACAAGACCCGATAGGACAAAAAGAAAGTAAGGAATGTTACTGGTATTGATTCTGATAAATTGTCCAAAGATAAAGTTTAAAATAATTGCAGTTATCAAAGGGTACAAAATAATCCACAAAAAGCCTAAAATTGATGCTTTATATCTCGATTTAAGTTCACGAATTATAAATACTTCCAAAAGTTGTAGATAATTCTCTATTTTATGCCCACCCATTAGCGAAGTTATTATACTTATCAAACTGATTCTATGCAATATTTAAAAAATCTGTAGTATTAATTTTATAGCTTTCTTTTTGCTTTTTACTTATTGTGTTTCATTGTTTTTAATTTTAAGTTTTGATTTTTGTGTTATTTTATACGCGTCTACCATGTTTAGTTTTGGAGCCTTATTTTTTTGTGCTTACAAAAATGTCAATAATTTTCTTATTTGTCCATTGCAGCATTAATAGCACCGTAGACAAAAAGATATATATATCAAATAAAATAGATTTCTTTTCAATATATTCCAAATCTAACATCATCCATTGCTCAAAAGAAAGATTATGCGCTCCCTTAATTATCCACAAAGAAGTTATACCGGGTTTAATAGAAAAACGCTTATAAAACTTTTTGGAAACCTTCTCGGCCTCCTTAACAGGTAAAGGTCTTGGGCCCACAAAAGACATCTCCCCTTTTATTATATTAATTATTTGTAGTATTTCATCCATGCCTGTATGAGAGAGAAATCTTCCAAATCCAGTAAACCTTGGGTCATCTCTGATTTTAAAAACCGGCCCGTCGGCCTGATTAAGATGCTCCACTTTATTTTTAAGAGTTTCTGCATTTTTTACCATTGTTCTAATTTTGTAAATGGTAAAGGTCTTAAAACCTTGTCCTATTCTTTTTTGTTTAAAAACGAATGGTCCTTTAGAACTTAATTTAACAAACATGCAAAGAAAGGCCATAATCGGAGAAATTAATAATAGTAGTATGAATGCTAATAATCTTTGCATGAGATTAAAATTATTTTTTATTGCGTTCTTTACTGTTAATTATAATATAAAACATAACATTTTATTACTCTATCCCTATTCTATCGAAAGAGAACTTCTCCCCATCGGTTGGCGGATTGCCATAGTTAAATATAGATTTTTATATAGTTTTGAGCTTTATGAGTTTAAAGAGATGTGTTTTTGTATTTCTTCCACTTTTTTCTCCCAGCTGTTATCTTCCGCGATTTTTCTCATTTGTGTTTTGTATTTTGTTGCGAGTTCTGGATGTTTAATAAGATATTTTATGTGTTTGTCAAATTCTTCATGCGTCTTGCCAAACCTTACTACTGGCATTTCATATTTAAGAAGCGACGGAATAGGAACAGAAACTACTGGTACATCCATTGCCAGATATTCATAAAACTTCATTGGATTGGAGTAATATACAAACTTATGTCTGATATTATATGGAATTATGGCTATGTCAAAATAATAAAGATAGTTTTTTAGTTCTTGTTTAGTTACTTCTGACACCAGATGAAAATTTAGGTATTTTTGAAGTTTTTTCATATTGGGTAAAACGTCTTTGTTGTAATTTGTTTGGTTTCCAAAAAATGTATTTAACACTTTTCCAATAAAAACAAGGTTGATATCCTTGTTTGTTTTGAGAATATGTTCGATCAAATTAAAGTCAATTCTATAATCTATATGTCCTATGTAACCCATAATCGGACTATTAATATTGTTCAGCAATAAAGGCTTTTTCTTCATAAAAAAATCTAAAGGAAATATGTCAACTGCACATCCACATGGAACCTCAACAATATCTTTTCTTATATCTCTTTTTGTTAATGCAAGATTATTTGAATTTGCAAAAACAAAATCAGCTTTCTTTATAAGTCTGTTTGTTTGATCTTTTAGGTCTTCTTTATCAGAAGGCCACGACTCGAAATAATCTAGAAAATCATATAAGCAAATCGTTCTAGAATTTTTTCTGACAATTGGTCCTGCAGACGGATGAAATATCCAACAAACTATTTTTTCCCAATTCAAACTTAATGTTTTTTTTAAGAAAAGGACAAATTGGAGCTCAGACCATATTAATTTCATATTTAGTTTGTAAATATTTTCTAACCTCTGGAAAGGAAGAATAGAAATAAATTCTAAGTCATATACTCCTGCTTTTTCCGAAAGAAGTATTCTTTTCCACTTCAATAACATACTAAAAAATTTGCCTAGATTTTTTAGTATAAAAAATAACGAGTATGATTCAAGATAATAAGCAATAATTACAAAGTGTTTTTTCGACAAAATTCTCGCTGTCTGCTGAACGTAATCACATAACTGATTTTTCTCATCGTTCATAAAAAGAATATAAATATTGTTATTTGTATTGTTTTTTTTCATTTGTTAGAATTATACACAATTTCATGAGAGATAAGAAAATTACAATTATTATTTCATAATAAAAAGATTTTATTTCTGTAGTAAAAAATTGAATATGATTAAAAATGAGCAGAAAAGAACGAAGCTCTATGAGTTTTCGCCCCTTTTTTACTTCGGACTAAATCCTCCTTTGAGAAAAATATCTTCTGTTTCGAAGAATCGACACCTATTGAATTACCACATAACGAAAAGAGGAAAGATAAAAGTACTCTTTATAGCTGATATCACCACATGGCCAATGTGTACAGGCGGCGCAGAAGTGGGTAGCCACATGATGCTAAATATATTAGATCAAAGCTACAATTGTAAGTGCATTTCTGTTGGCATACTACCAAATTATGAGTATTTTAAATTTAAAAATTTAGAGAACATTTTAAAACAACAAAAAATTAAATTTGAAAAACTATCGTATATAAATATACGTCCCTCTATTAGAGATTATAATATTAAATTATTTCCTCTCTCTATAAAGAGAAATTCGTTTTGGGGAATTTCTTTCAAGCATTACTATAAAAGTTATATTGTGATTAAAAACAAACTATATGAAATACTTAAGCATGAGTTGCTAAAAAATAAGCCAGATATCATTATTTCTCAATCAAAAAAAGCCAAAAAAATCTATAAACTAGTAAATAAAAACAATATCCCTATTTTTGTCTACATCGTTGACAATTCTGACGATACACCTTCTATGATTAAATCTATTCAACCTTATAAAAATATCCATATTTTATATTACTCAAATTTTTTAAAAAATAGATTCCGTCCAATTTTAAAAGATCATCCGCACACAATTCTTACTCCACCTATAGATAAAAGAAATTATTTAGTCAAGTATAATTCTAAAAAATTTGTAACCTTTATAAATCCAGTCAAACAAAAAGGAGTGGAAATATTCAAAAAAATTGTTAAGAGAATGCCAGAAGTAAATTTTCTAGTTGTTGAAGGATGGTTTCCTTTAGACAAAGTAAAAAAAGAATTTTCCAAATACCAAAATGTGACCTTTATGGATAAACAGCTTGATATGAGAAATGTATATAACAAAACTAAGATTTTATTAATTCCTTCTGTATGGCAAGAAGCATTTGGAAGAGTTGCTGTTGAAGCAGGACTGAACGGAATACCTTCAATTGCGAGTGATGTAGGAGGACTCAATGAATCTGTCGGAAAAGAAGGAATTTTAATTAAAGATTATAGAAATATTGATGAATGGATAAAAAACATCAACCTATTGCTTGATAATGATAAAAAGTATCATTTATACTCAAACGCCGCAAAAAAACACTCAAAAAAATATACCAATCTATCTGAATGCAAAAAATTAGTAAATATCATTAAAAACAAAATCTAAAACTTTGATACACTATGCACAAAAAGGTCATATTAAAGAAAAAAATACTTTTTATAACCCATCGCTACCATCCTTCTGTTGGCGGTGCGGAACTAGTATTTAAAAAATGGGCAGAAACACTTGCTGAAAAAGGACATAGTTTGCAAATACTAACAACCGCTTATTCTTCAGGTTCTGATAATTATTCTGAAATAAACAATGATCTTTCGCAGACAGAAAGTATAAATACAGTTAGTATCTACAGATTTTCTACTTACAAATTCTATTTCCGTATCTTTTTTAGAATCTTTTGGAAACCTCTATTGGTCATATCGCCAATAAAATATTTATTTGGATCCTTAATATATGGCCCTCATTTTTTACCGTTTCCTGAAGAGATATCAAGCAAAAAATATGATTTAATTATTGCAGGGCCAACACCCTCAGCAACTATATATTATGCTTTCCTGTTCTCTAAAATTAAAAAAATCCCTTTTGTAATTTTTCCTCATATGCATATTACTGATCCAATCCATACTGGATTGTTAAATTTGATAATATTAAAAAAATCCAATAAAGTGATTACGCTAACTAACGCAGAAACTAAGTATTTGATAAAAAAAGGGGTAGATAAAAACAAAATCCTTCAGGTTTTTAATGTTGTTAATTCATCTATTTTAAGTAATTTATCTAACAAAAAAAAATATTTACTAAATGATATAAATAATTATGTCTTATTCTTGGGACGCGAAGATAAATATAAAAATATTTTTCTTCTGATTGAAGCAATGAAAATAATCTGGAAAAAAGGATATAAACAAAAATTAGCTATTATAGGGACGCGGACTACTTACTTCTCTCCCAAATTAGACCATTACATTAATAAATTAGAAGGGAAATATAGAAAAAATATTATTAGAATAAATAATATTGACGAAAAAACTAAAATACAGATTCTGGATCATTGCCTCTTCTTGGTAAATCCTTCATTTTATGAGTCTTTTGGTTTGGTGTTTTTAGAAGCTTGGGCAAGAAAAAAAGCTGTCATAGGAAGTAATATCGATGCTGTGAAATGTGTTATCGATAATAACAAAAATGGAATCCTGTATAAAACTAATAACTTAAATGATTTAGGTGCCAAAATTACTTATTTAATTGACAATCCTAAAACAAGAATGAAAATGGGTAAAAATGGATATATAAAGATTGTTAAAAAATACAATGAGACCAGGTTATTTAATTTAATTGATAAATTAATAACAACCATCAATTAGATATTCTAATTCCAAGGTATTTAAAATAATATCTTATATTTTTTGTCGAATTATACTTCATCACATACTTTTTAGCTTTACTCGCTACCGAGTTTCTTAATGAGGAATTATTCAGCAGCAAAAGTGTTTTTTTAACAAATTCCTCCAAATCATTATAAGTATAACCGTTTTCATCATCCTTAATTATTTCTTCTGCACCCGCAAATCTAGAAGTTAAAACAGGAGTGCCCATGGCCATAGCTTCCAGAATTGCTAGCGGAAAACCTTCTGCTTTGGATTGAGAAGCATAAGCAAAGATTTTAGATTTTTTTAAGAAGTTTTCTACATCATATTTTATTCCCAAAAACTCAACATTCTTTTGAAGATTATTTCTTTTAATATATTCCACCAAATTTTCTCTTTCTTCTCCGTCTCCTATCAGAGCCAGTTTAACATCTTTATTGAATTTCTTAATCATTATCAAACCAAGTAATAAAACATTTATTTGTTTTGATTTTGCAAATCTCCCAGTATAAATCATGTCATATGTTTTATAAGTGTCAGAAATTTTTGCCTTATATAAATTTGTCCAGTTGGGAATAATTTTTATTTTCTCTTTAGGAATATTATATGTAATAATCAAATCTTTTTTCACAGACAAAGTTTGAGTAATGATTACATCGGCTTTTGGATAAAGTACTCTAATACCAACATGGTTTAATTTTGAGTATTTCAAGTACTGAATTATTTCTGAAGTATAATAATCTTCACTGACTACTATTTTAAATTTTCGCCAAAAGAATAATAACTTTGCAAGAAGTACAGGTAAAGAGAAAGGGCTTAAAAAACTTAAAACCGCACATGGCTTTAACTGCCATATTTTATATAAAACAAAAAAAGGAAAAAAAAGGGGTGTTTTAACTTTAAAACTATCAGTATAATAAATAATATCTACATTTCTGTTGTTTATCTCTCTGCTTAAGTCAAAGCTACCTTTCTTTCTTAAAAGAATATAAATTGGAAGATTGTGTTGAACAATAGAAAGCTCATTTACAATATCAACTATCTTTTTCTGCACTCCTCCAAGCCCAAGATTAGAAAAAATAATCAGGATAGGTGCCATAACACAGAATATTTTATATTATTACAATCTATTCTTAAAGACTAATTTTTCAGTTGCAGAATCAATGGGTAGCTATTCTTGAATTAAGGCTCTGATAGGCTGGATTGAACACTCAAAAAACATACTAATTTCTTAGAATATAAAAAACTAGCAAATATAATAAAAAATCTAACATCCTCAAATAATCTTTTCCTAAATAGAAAATTATAGTATCATACTATAATACCAATACCAACAATCTGTATTTTCTAAATGAGAACAAAACTGCTTATTGCTTTAATAGCTATAGAATTAGTCGGGATAACAATCCTTGGATTAAGGTTGTATGAGAAAAAGAAAAGTGTTTTGGGAATAACTTCTATTAATCCTATCAGGAAAGAAACTATTAATATCGTTCAACTTGATAACCTAAAGTATTTCTATGAGCCAAAAGCCAACAGTATTATTAAAGACAGTCCTGCTTGGCTTGGATACTTAGCTACGAATACTATAAATTCGGATTCGTTAAATGAACGTTTTGAATATCCAACAAATAAACCCGATGATACCTATAGAATAATAACGCTTGGAGACTCATTTACGTATGGATTGTATGTTAATACTAAAGATAATTGGCCTGAAAAACTGGAAGATTATTTAAATGAAAGATTAAGCTGTAAAAATATTAAAAAATTTGAAGTTATAAACTTAGGAGTTTCAAATTATGATATTAAGTATTCTCAAGAAAGATATAAAATAAGAGGCCAAAAGTATAACCCAGACTTAATAATATGGTTCATCGTTTATGACGATATGACCAGAGTAAATGAAATAAGAATACCTATAACTAATACTTGTAAGAAAGAATTGTACCAGACAGACAAATTATATATTGAAAAAAGGAACTTTTGTGAACAATCTTATAAAGACTCTATTATAACCAATATGGGAAAGGATCAAATTAGAGAATACCAACAAAAAGTATTTAATGAATTCGATAATTATTTCAACAAAGATTTACTACTTTTTACTTACGCAATTAATGATCAAAATGACGAAAATTTAATCAGAAATTTTGCAAATTCAAGACCAAGAACATATTTTTACAATCTACTCAGTAATGTAGAAATCTTACCTGATGGCCATCCATCAGCAAAAGGTTATAATCAAATCGCCAATGACCTTTTTAAATATCTGACGGAAAATAAGATTATTCCTTGTAATTAACCTTCGAGATCAAGGAATCATTTATTACCAAATAATCCATTTTTGTTTTTAGAAAATCTTCTATTGCTTGCTTTGGAGTTTCTACAATCGGTTCTCCTTTTAAATTAAAGCTTGTATTTAATATACAAGGCACACCTGTTAACTCATAAAATTTCTGAATCAGTTTATAGTATCTGTCATTCTCCTTGCTTACAGTTTGAATTCTGCAGGTATTATCATTGTGCACTATAGCAGCCAAATCTTTTCTTTTTTCTTTTTTAACTTTAAAGCAAAAAACCATAAAAGGAGAAAGGTGATTTTTTTCCGGTACTTCAAAAAACTCATGTACTTTCTCCTGTAAAATTGACCCGGCAAACGGCCTGAATTGCTCTCTAATTTTTATTTTATTCACCTCTTCCTTCATATATCTTGGTTTTGGATTGGCAAGAATTGACCGTGCTCCCAGTGCCCGCGGCCCAAACTCCATTTTTCCGTAGCACCACCCTATTATTTTGTTTTCAGACAAAAGCTTGGCGATTGTTTTTAACAATTCATTTTCATTATTAAATTGTTTATAAGTTAAATTTTTTTCTTTTAGAGCTTTTTCTATACTCTTTTTTTCAAAAGAAGAACCAAGACAAAGACTGTTTATGCTGTTGCGTTTTTTATTGTTTAAAATCTGATGATAGGTAAACAAAGCTGTTCCCAAAGCCGCCCCGCTGTCTCCAGCTGCTCCAAAAACATATATATTTTTAAATGGAGTTTTTCCATAAATTTTTCCGTTTGCCAAAGCGTTTAAAGCTACTCCTCCGCTCATGCACAAATTACTTGTTTTAGTTACGGAATGTAAATAATTTATGATTTTAAAGTAAATATCTTCAGTAACTGCCTGTATACTCGCGGCAAGATTTTTATGTCTTTCCAAAACCGGATCATTTGGAAGCCTTGCCTTTCCAAAAAGTTTTTCAAACTTTTCATTCCACATTTGAAAATCTTCTCTAAAAGAAAAGTGGCTCATGTCAAGCAAAAAACTGCCATCATCTTTTACTTTAATTAATTTATAAATTTTGTTTTTATATTCCGGCTTTCCGTATGCCGATAAGCCCATCATTTTGTATTCATCCTCATTAACTTTAAATCCCAAAAAAGCGGTAAAAGTGGAATATAAAAGTCCCAGAGAATTTGGGAAATTAATTGATTTTAAAGATGTAATTTTGTTTTTTTCTCCAAGCCACAAACCGGTTGTCTGGTATTCTCCTACTCCGTCAATTGTTAATATGGCGGCTTTATTAAATTGTGAGGGAAAAAAACAGGCACTCGCGTGAGAATAATGATGAGGAATAAAATAAACTTTGCCTTTATATTTCAATTTTTTGCGGATTATGTGTTCAATTTTGATTTTATAATCAAACCACTCCGGTATTCCTTTTAAAAACGGTTTTAAAGAAAACGGATAAGTCTGGACAAAGTTCTCCAGAATTCTTTCAAATTTCAAAAGCGGCTTTTCATAATAAGAAATATAATCTATGTCTTTTATTGTTATTTTTGCCTCTTTTAAACAAAAATCTATTGCCTGAAAAGGAAAAGCGTTATCATGCTTAATCCTGCTGAACCGCTCTTCTTCTACTGCGCACAACACTTTGCCATCCTTCACCAGAACCGCGGCGCTATCATGATAATAAGCTGAGATACCCAAAATGTACATTTTATAAAAATAAATCCGAAATTCGAAACAAATTCAAATTACCAAATAACTAATTTTAAAAACGAACTCTGATTCGATTAAAACTTGTTTGTTTTATTTGAATTTAGAATTTTTGTCATTGTTTCGGATTTCGATATTCGAATTTCTAATTATTAACTCCTAATACGTTCGAACTTAACATGAACTAATATGATGAACTAAAATAATTATCGCCCAGATTTTTATCTCCAACATCCTCCCAGTAGGATTCTTTTTTTTCACTCTTTTTAAAAATTGTCATAGTTTTATAAATCAAAAATGACAATCCAACCGCAACAAAATAGAAGATAAACAGAACGATAGCAATAAAAAAATTATTGACAATTCTGGTAATTCTCCTGAAACTTTTTATCATATAATGGGATATATAAACACGGGCAAAGGGGAAACTTGTGCGCTTATAACAAGCAAGGCAATGATTATTAATAACAACATCAGGGGAATTAACCAAATCTTTTTTGATTTTGTTGACAATGTTATAATTTGCTTAATTGCTTCAAACATTTTTACACTTTTGATAAATTTTACCATAAACTAAATTAAAAATATACTAACCTTCCGCATAAAATATCATCCAGACTTTATTTTTGACTCAGATTTTATCTAAGCCAAGAAGTCTTGAAGGTCATAGATACCCGTAGCATTTTCAAGTGCGAAGGGTATAAAATAGCAGGAAAGATTTGATCGCACTATGAAGATAGGACTAGTTACTTCAAGAGGTGGACATTTATTGGAAATGTATCAATTAAAAGATTGGTGGAAAAACTATTCCAGATTCTGGATTACCGGGAAGGGAGAAGATTCTGATTATTTATTAAAAAACGAAAAAGTATATTATGGATTTTTCCCGGAACACAGAAATATACTAAATGCAATCAGAAATTTTTTTCTTGGATTTAGAATAATAATAAAAGAAGAACCGGATCTATTGGTAAGCACTGGGGCTGGCATAGCTCCTCCAATTTTTTTAGCAGGAAAGCTTTTAGGATACAAGCTGATATTTATTGATATACATGCTTTCACAGACTATCCAAGCCTCTCAGCGAAACTGGTTGAAAAACTTGCAGATAAATTATTGGTGCAGCATTTAAAAGTTAAAAAGCAACTAAAAAAAGCGGAATATTGGGGATCAGTTATATGATTTTTATTACTGTTGGGACAACTAAATTTCTTTTTCCCAGAATGTTAAAAATGATCGATGAAGCGCTTCTTGCTTTAGAAACCAAAGAAAAAGTAATTGCTCAAATCGGAAATAATAATTACAAATTCAGTTATAAATATACAGAAACATATAATGAGTTTCCTTTTAATAAAATGCTTTACTATATTTCCCATGCCCGCATTGTAATATCTCATGGTGGATGCGGAACAATGTTACTGGTTTTACGGCACGCAAAGAATAAACCAATCGTTATACCAAGAACAAAATTGTTTAATGAACATATAGATAATCATCAAGAATATTACTGTAAATTCTTGAAAAATAGGCGCCTTGCTGAAATAATTTTTAAAAATGAAAATGAGACACAAAATATACTTACATATCTTAAATCACCAAAAACAATTGCGGGAAATAAAACAGTAAACAAATTAAAACATTTTACCGATAGACTTACTGCTTACACTAAAGAGCAAATAAATATGAAAGCGGAATAGAATTAGAATATGCTATACTAACTCGCTTGTGAAAAAATATATAATATTTTTACTTGATAGAAAAAACTTCATTTACTTTAATATTCTTTTTCTAATTGCTTTATATTTCAACTTAAACAATAAAACACTTATTGCTGCTTCTGTAATATATCTAGTGTTAACAAGTATTATTTTCAAATCAATTTCAAAAGGCTTAATTTTTTCATTTCTTTTATTTAGTCTGTTTTTGGTTGGAAAGACATATAGTACAATTTTGATCCCTAAATCTTCTCTGTCCCCCGCAATTGGCCGTATTTACCTAGGATTTTCGGGACACACTGCTGACATTGTTGTCACCCCAAGTCATATTATTGGAATAATTCTATTTCTATGGTTTATTGCAATTTTTATTAAAGAGGGTTATAAGAGAATTAACATACAATTTATATTATTGACAACTTACATCGTTTTTTCTTTAATCTCCGCTTTGTTCTCATTAAATTATTTATTGTCTGTATTTTACTGGCTATCCACATTTTTGTTACTTCCGTTTTATTTTTTTTTACAAAAGAGCCTTTTAGAAGATAAAAAATTTAAAGACGAACTATTTACTTTTTTTTCAATACTCATAATTTATGAAAGTATTTGGGCTATTTTCCAGTACCTATTAAGAGGGCCAGTACTATCATCTTTAGAAGTTTTTAATAATTTCTTATTTACAGGCCCCGACTTTGATCAAAGTTGGTTTAGACCATACAGTAGTCTTGCTCATACAGATGATCTAGCAAATTTTCTACTGCCTTTAACGATTTTATTTTTTCTTTCAGGATATTTGAAAAACTTTGCCAAGATGAAACTTGTAATATTTGCTTTTATGCTAGGATTTTTTGGTATTATATTAACGTTGAGCAGATCTGCTTGGATTGCCTTATTTTTTATTTGTTTAATTTATTCTTTAATTTTTGAAAAAAAATACAAAATTATATTTAACAAATACTATAAAAAAATCCTTATTTATTCGTGTACAGCTTTACTGCCATTATTGATATTGTTTGTAATTCCAAGAGTTCAAAAAACTTTCTCAACATTGTATGAGGAAGGAAGTGGACAAGCAAGAATATTAATAACGAGTGAAGCTATGAATCTAATTGTTAAGTACCCGTTTTTTGGAGTCGGACAAAGAATGAGCGTACTTGGCATGTTTCTAGAAGATCCCAAAGGTCTAATGTATTATTGGCCTGTCGCACCTCACAATATTTATTTGCACTTTATGGCTGAAACTGGTGTAATTTCTTTTTTACTTTTTTTTACTTTTTTATATTTATCGATTAAACTAAGAACAAAAAAGCCTAAATCAGAAAATGATATAATTCAAAAAAAGATAATTGTTGCCTGTATTGCAAGTTTAATAATAAATGGTATTTTCCAACCAATGTATTCCACAACTATGATATACTTAGTTACTTTATCAGCCATTCATGAAACAATATAAAATTAAATTGAACAATTTATTAAAAAAAATAGGATTCTTTGAGATATTTTTAACGTTTCTTTTTTTAACGATGCTATTTTTTTTAATATTCTATTTGTTCAGGTCAAAAGAATGGATAATTGTTGATATCAAAATAACATCTGATAACGTAATATATGAAAACAGAACTTCACCATTTTGGCTAACTAGCTCACTAAAAAAAGGCGATACCGAATATGACGGTCTTGGAAAACCAATTGTTGAAATATTGGATATTAAAACATATGACACGGATAACCAATACCCAATGTACTACAAAGAGGCCTATGTTAAAGCTAAGATTCAAGCCGTATATAGCAAAACTCAAAAAAAATACACTCATAATTCAAAAGATGTTCTTGTTGGTGCTCCAATAAGTATTAAACCAAATGGAATTTTACTAGAAGGATTAGTTACTAAAATTGAAGGAGTATCCGATAAGAATAATGACGTACATAAAAAGGTTTTATTGCAAATAGAAGATAATTATTATGAGCGTAAAGACACAGTTGGAGTAAGACCATGGATAGCAGATGCAATTAACGTAGGTGATCAAATAAAGGGTTTCAACGGAGAGACTATCGCAAAAGTCCTGGATAAAAAGGTTGAGCCTGCCATAAGAATAACCACTGATAATGCCGGTAATGCGCATTCGGTAAGAGACCCTTACCTACAAGATCTTTACATAACACTAGATCTTGTAGCTACAGTGGATCATGGAAATTATTATTATAGAAATACTGATAAAATAAAAGTGGGTAATCAAATATTTTTATTTACTCCAAGATTGGATACGAAGGCTACAATTATTGATATTTTAAACTAGCTCAATAATTATTTATTTTTCAGCAGGAATATTTATGTTCGGCGTAAAAACACGGATAAGAAGATATCTAAAAAATCATTACGGACTTTTTGATAACCCGGAAACCATTCGCTTAAATCCAGTTGGCTTTATGTGTAACCATTCATGTCCCATGTGCTGGAGAAATCAACTTCCTCCAGAAGAAAGAATGAACTGCATAAAAGATGAAAAAAATAGATTAACTATTTCAGAATATTTACACCTGCTGCAAAGTTTGCCAAGAACTGTTAAAAATGTTGATATCGTAGGTGGCGGTGAGCCTTTACTGTTTCCGGAGATTTCGGAATTATTTAAAGCTATTAAAAAAAGGGGGTTATGTGGCAGACTTATTACAAACGGCACATTTTTAAACAATAAAATAGCTACAGATTTAATAAATTTCTCTTGGGATATGGTTCGAATTTCCTTCCATGCAGGATCAGCCGAGACTTACAAAAAAGTAAATGGTGTTGATGATTACAAACGAGTTGTCAATAATATTAGATCTTTACTTCTCGCAAGGAAAACAAAACAGGTGTCAAAAGTATCCATGTTGTTTGTTATACAAAGACAAAACGCTAAAGAAGTAAGAGACTTTGCGCTATTGGCTGAAAGATTGGGAGTAGATGAAATAGAATATGATACATTAATTCCTTTTACTCCCAAAAATATTTTATTAACTGCAGTCCAACGGACAAAATTAATTCAGGATCTGACAGAACTAGAAAAACAACTATCTGTAAAAAATAATATTCCTCACATGTTATATATGTTTAGCGTCCATCCTGTTTGGAATAACGAAATAAAACGAAATTATTTCAAAGACAAATATTGTCAGATAGCACAATCTGAATTATTTATTAATAGTAATGGTAATATTATCCCTTGCTGTTTGGCATGGGAAATCAAATCTAAGAATATTAGATCTTATTCTATTTCTAAAATCTGGAGATATTATCGGCCATTTCGTAGAAATTTAGCAGATGGAAAATTTTCCCCTTTTTGTTTAAAGTATTGTAATTACAAACTTGAAAAAAAGCGTACAAAATGAATTTATCTTTGGCGTATAAAACCCACTATTTATAATACGTCATTAGTTGTTTTGTTTATTGTTTGATATATATTGAAATGCAAATAATTAAATCTTATTTTTAATATATTATGCGTATAATAAGAAAATATCATTCAGTAAAATATCTACTCAAAAATCATAAAATCAAATTACTTTTAAGTATTTTAATTATCTTCTGTCTTTTTAGTACCTATTATGTATTTCGCGTAAAATTACCAAGAAAAAAATTTGCTTCTAACCTTAATGTTCTACTTATCTCCATCGATACCCTTAGAGCTGACCACATGGGTATCTATGACTATTCCAGAAATACTACTCCAAATATTGATAAATGGGCAAAAGATTCTGTTGTATTTAAAAAAGCAATGACTCTTGTACCCATGACCTATCCTTCATTCTCTATGCTGATGACAGGGCTTGATCCGTTCCAGACTCGCATATTCTCGAACTATCAGAATCCATATGCAATAAGCAACAATACAAATACTCTCGCAAAGATTCTTGCAAAAAATGGCTATCATATTGGCGTCTTTATGAGCACTATTGCTTTAAACGCAACCACTAATATGGTATCAGACACTAAAGACTTTAATTATTTGAATTATATGTATGATCCCGAAAAAGAGGCATATGTTGACAGTAGGAAAGACTATGAGACACTTATAGATAATTCTTTAAATTGGATAGGCAAAAACAAGGGGAAAAAATTTTTCCTTTGGGTACACTTGATGGATCCGCACGCTCCCTATGATCCCCCAGAACAACTTAAATGTAAATTTGATAAAAAACAGTGCAGCTCTATAAAAAATAAAGCTATGCAAGAGCTAATAAACCAGACATATAAAACGATGGAGTGTCAGCAAAAAGTATCAAAAGATACACTTGATTTATACAAAACTCTATATGATGGAGAGATAGCGGAAGCAGATATATTGGCTGGTAAAATTTTGAACAAGCTCAAAAATGAAGGATTAGATAAAAACACTCTTATTATTTTATACGGAGATCACGGTGAAGGATTCGACCATGATTACAATTTTAACCACAGAGGAGCTCTTTATAATTCCGAGACCAGAATACCCTTAATAATCCATTATCCGCTCATAACATCTTCTGTAAAAACAACTGATCGTCTTGTTACTAATACTGACATTTTACCCACTATATTAGATCTATTATCTATCCCTCGTAATAAATACACTTTTGATGGAAAAAGCTTTAGTTATGTTTTCAGAAGTAAACTATTGACAAATATTTTACCAGAACAAAGAGACTATATAATTATGACAAATGACCAACTTACTAAATTTGCCATTTACGACGGACGATATAAATTTATTTACTCAACAAATAGTGCGTGCAAATTCAATGACCAGAAGGAAGAATTTTACGATTTAAAGGAAGATCCGCAGGAAAGCAAAAATATCATTGTTGAAAAAAAAGATTTAGCCGAAGAGTTTAAACGAAAATTATTAAATTATTTATCTGTGTATAACTTACCCTCAGCAAATGACGAAAAAGACAAAAAAGGGCAAGAGTCAACAGAAATTATCGAAAAACTGAAAAGTGTTGGATACTGATAATTTTACAAGACTAATCTATTTTTAGCTATGTAAGAATGTCTTTTGGAATCAAGTTGTGTTTCTTGATTATATATCTTTTGTTTATATTGACTGATTTTTCAATATCTATTTGATCTCTTGGATGAGGGATATGATAGACTAAGGCATCTTTAATAAAAGCTAGATGAAAACCTTTTTCCCAAACTGATAGCGCAAAATCCCAATCTTCTTCACCATAAACAGTAAATTTTTCATCAAATCCATGAACCTCTTTGTAAAGAAATTTAGACATTAACATGTGCCCGCCGCAAAATAAATGGCAAATTTGAGAAGACAGACTTTTATTAGCAAAAAATCTTTTATCAAAAGCTTTACATTTCCTTCTAAATCCAATCTCTCTTGGATCATGTGTTTCATAAGGACTTTCCCAGTCTACATAATTTGGTGAAGCAAGATAAATATATCTACCATTCATCGCATAAAGTATAGCGTTAGTTTCTAAGCTCGCTATTACATTCTTCCAAGTAATCAATAAATCCCTGCTTGCTATCATATCTGAGTCTAAAAATAATAGAAAATTTCCCCGAGTAAGGTTTACCGCTAAATTTCTTAATTTACTTAATCCAAATCCTTTATGGCGTTGAGATATGAATTTAGTTTTATAATAAGAAGCTATTTTATCTGGTTTGTCGGCACTTCCGTCATCGGCTACAACAATTTCAGATGCTCCTGCTTCTTTAAGAGAAATTAAAGAATTAGCAAGCTGTTTACCTCTATTATAGTTGGTTATAATTACAGAAATGTTTATATCCATATTCTAATTTATTATAATAGCTTTTAACCATGAATGAAAAGGGGAAAGTTGACAAATTAAAGAGCATGGGATAATAATAGCGTATGATAAAAAGAAATTATATAGTTTTTCTAATAATCTTTTTTTCAATAGCTATATTTTTTGTAAAATCGAATGTTCTAAAAAAACAAACAAATCAACATTATATTGTTGCCGCCTCAAGTAATCCCGGAGAAATATTCTTATACAAACTGGAAAACGGAAATTATAAAAAGATAAAATCCATAGATACAGGCTATAAATTTGTTTATACGGTTAGGGTAGCAGATATATACAATAATAAAAGACAATATATAGTAGCCGGCGTTTCTAACAGTTTTTTCGGCGAACCTTACGGTTGCAAGATTATCTCTTACGATCTTTATAAGTTTCAGGAGAAAATGATAGATGACGTTGGAGACTTAAGATGTAAAGATTTAACAATAGGAGATGCGGAAAACAATGGGAAAAACGAAATAGTCCTTGCTACGCACGGAGTGGGATACGTAAGATTGTATAAATGGCAGAACAACCAATGGGAAAAAGAAGATTTGGACAGCAATTATATTGATAGAATAGACCAGCAGGAAAAAACGGATCATCGTGTTCCAAATACACAGTTACCATGCCAGTCATGTATAGTCCAAACCGCGGTTCATATTGTAAAAATTGCCGATGTTGATAACGACGGGAAAAATGAAGTAATCGCAACAATCTCTTCACCTCTTGAACTGCAAAATGTTGATGAAATAAGTGTAATTAAAGTTTATAAAAAAGAAGGTGACACATGGAAAAGCACTGTTGTAGACAAACTCTCAGGCAGAGAATTCAGAAGCATTACCATAGGAGATTTATACAACAACAGACACAACATCATGCTTATTGGCATAGGAAGCCCCCGCAATGAAAAAGGGTCTCTTGTTGTCTATGATTTTTTTAATAGCTCCTGGAACAAGAAGGAAATTTACCGTGATTCCAGTGAAACAAATATGAAAGCAGTGGCACTTGCGGATGTTTTTGACGACGGGAAGCAAAGAATACTTCTTGCAACCGGCTTTCCGGAAGCCAAAATAATGCTTCTTACCTGGAAAATTAACAAATTTGAGATTAATCAATTCGGAACAATTTCTTCGTTGTTTAATATAAAAGGCGCGCAATTTAATTCTATGGCAGTATCACTTCAAAAAGATCCAGTTTCAACAAATTTAATCATAGGAGGCATGACTACTTACCCGAATAAAAAAATCGGCTGGGAGGGAACAAAAGACGGTTTTATAGCACATTACAAAATGGACAAAAATCTCCGGGAAAATAAAGTTATTGAAAAATGGACAAATAAAATCATGGAAACAAGAAGTGTACTGGGACTGGATAAATATACCTTATAAATTATTTTAAAATAAACCCGCCAAAATCCAGAATATGTAAAAAACTGTTGGAATTTGCCAATCAAAATCTACCAAATTATTCAAAGCTGAAGCCAGTATTCCAATCCAAAGAGCAAGAAAAAAATACCCTTCTGCTTTTCTTCTGTTGTTTAATGATTTTAAACTCCTGCTAGTTACCCTATAAGCATTTATAAAAACTGCAATAATTAATCCAAGGCTTGTTAAAAAACCAAAGATTCCTACATCTGAAAGCATTTGAAGAAAAAAGTTGTGAGCAGAATCTGTGCTTGCTATTTTGCTACTGAAACCGAATGTATTTGGACCGGATCCTAAAACGGGATGGGCTAAAAAGTTGTTTATTGCCCTGTTCCAGTATTGAATTCTGATCGCGCTGCTTTGGCTTTTTAATATTTCAAAATCCCCAGAAAAAGATATTATATTTCTATCAAGTACAAAAATTGCAAATAGAACACCTGCTGAAATAAGTAATATTTTCTTTTTTGAGGCAAGATCAAATATGATCACCGTCAAATAAACAGAAATTATAAGAGCAAGCACGGAAGCTCTTGAGTAAGTATTCAAAAGCGCAAGAAAAAATATTCCAAAACAGGCAAATAAAGGATAAAACTTTCTATTTTCTTTATTTATAAACATAAAATAACCCGTAAGAGGAATTGCAAATACAAGAAGAGCGGAAAGATGATTATGTCCAAAATATAGACCATAAAAACTGAGGTCTATAAAGCTTACATAGTGAATTACCAATGTGCCATACAAAGATAAAACGGACAAAAACAAAACAGACAATATTAAGATAATAGCAATCTTTTTTTTGTCTTCTATATTATTGAATAGATACTTCACTCCTTCAAAAACTATAAAACTAGCAATAAAAAGACCAAGCTGTGAAACACTCCTGAGTTTATCAACTGAAAGCGCCGAAGAAAAAAATGAAACAACAAGAAACATCATGAAGAAAGAAGTTGTTGCTCTTTTTTTTAACATTTTTTCATTAAACTGGTTAATAAATATAGATATGCTTTTGTAAAAAACGGGTGAGATAAAAATCGCAGATAAAAATATTGGGAAAACAGTATTCTGAAAAGCCTGTTTTACAAAAAGAGGTAAAATAAAAACAACTAAATAAACTGTGAATTTATAAATCTTGAGCATGTCAATAAATAGATTATACAAGAAGATAAAGACTATTTAAACGAATCTTTTATTAATATATGAGGTTTTTAATGTCCTTGACAATATAGTCGTGATTGTCTTACTCTAATAACAAACCACATTATGAACAGTAAAAATAAGAAGGTAAAAAAAATAATTCATGGAAATATTTTTAAAAAAATTTTTTTGTCTATCCCCATATTAATTCTCCCGATATTTCTGGTAATTCTTCTTGCTCTTAGTTTTCAGGATGGTCTCTTAAATAAAGTATTTTCCGCTTATTATTACCAACCGCCACCACAAGCATCAGGCATCTTCTGCGGAAGAGAAAACCAGGGATGCGACCCATTTCATTCATGTCAGGACGGCACAATTGGTTGCAAAAATTTTGTCTGCTCCGGAATACTTAGTTTTATTGGTTTCGGAGTCTGCGTTCCAAGCAATACGCCTGCAGCTTGTGATGCGGCACAAATTTCCATGCAGGTAAGCCCAACGAACAGTATAGCATTAGGAACGCCAATAACGATGGTTCCTGTACATACTTCTCCTGATTATATAGATCCAACATCAGAAAGCGACACTTTTTACCCAGACGTCATTTGTAATAATTTAAACTGTACCCCTCAAATAGCAGGAACATTTACCTGGACTCATACATGGCGTAACTGTCCCCCTCCTCCTATCGGATGTAGCCAGTCACAAAGATCAAATAAATGCACGTCGAATTCTGTTTCTGTTTATGTAGGAACTCCTCCTCCGCCCGGCGCAACAAACAATCTTCCGTGCGGAACCGATATAAATTCTGCTGTATGCCAAACAGCTCTGGGCACTTTTAAAACAGGCCAGCCTGAAAGTACTGTAAAAACTATATATTCAATCATACTTGCTATCGCGGGTGCTATTATTACGCTCTTACTTTTGTACGCCGGGTATTTGCTTATGACCTCAGCCGGAGACAAGCAAAAAATTCAGGCAGCAAGAGAACTTGTGATCGCTGCAATAACCGGTCTGCTGTTTATTATTTTTGCCTTTGTAATATTTCAGGTTTTGGCAAGGGATATTTTACACATACCCGGCATTCAGTAAATTTTGTTCGCTGATTCAAAATTATCCAAACACCTCTTGCATTTCTGAAAAGTTATGCCATAAAATGGGAAATGTGAGGAAAGTATCAACTTATGCTCTTTTATTTGTTTTAATTTTTTTCATATCAGTTTTTCTTGTATTTAATAATAAAACCGTCTATGCAAGCCCAACAGCCACGGTAAGCCCCTCAACAGGAGATCCTGTAAATACAACTTTCACTTTAACCGCAACTGAATTATATCCCTCATCAACTTTTGATGTTTTATTCATGCGGCCTAACGGAACCAACCTTACAACTACCTATGGAGCTTTTTCTACCGGCCCGGGCCAAACTTCGATCTCTTATAATTTCACGATGCCACAAAGTACCGCCGGGCAGGTAGTTGCAAGAATCTACAATAATTATCAGCCCATTGTAGATAGCAACGTATTTACGGTAAACAGCTGCATACCAAGCAATGTTAATAGCGCGTGCACGCCTGTTGTGGATACATGCTGCGGAGGCGGTTCCTGTACACCTAATCTTGGATGGCCACTTTTTGTTTGTAAAATCGGCCCCACACCAACACCCACCCCCACACCAACACCAACACCCACCACTGCCCCGTCCCTATCAATTAATGTAAGCCCCGCAACCGGATATCCGTCAACCACTTTTATCTTATCGGGAAATAATTTAAAACCTAATTACACATATAATGTTGTATTTTTGGACAGCAATAATAGAACTCTTTCTGAAAGCACCAGGCTCAATCCTACCAATGGGAGCGGCAGCCTCTCATTTTCTTTTGCTATAGGAAGCGCGACTGGTGTAATTACAACACAGTTAATAGATACAGTTTTATCACCTCCGCTTGCCGCGCAAACATCCTTTACTATTAATCCCGCAACAACACCGGTTCTTATACCATGTGGCGGAATCTGTCCGGAAAATTCTCCGTCTTCAGTTTGTGTCCCTCAGGCTCAAAGTTGCATGGACAGCGGATCAGATTGGAGATGTTATTGTCCACCAACACCAACTCCAACCCCCACGCCAACACCCGCTTCTCCAACACCAATCACTACCTCCATTCCTCCTGCCAACACCACAGGAAATCCTTTAGCTTTTGATTTCCAAGCAGCCGCGCCATCTGGCATTCCAAGCCAGGGCTTGTGCTCTCTTAGGAATATATTTCAGGTTCTATTCAATCTTTTTCTCTTTCTAGGAGTTATTCTTGCTGTCATACTTCTTACTTACGCCGGAATCAGCTGGATTGTATCCGGCGGGGAAAAAGAAAAATTAGAACAATCAAGAAAGATGATTACTTACGCTATTGTCGGAATAATTCTGATCCTGCTTGCTTTCACAATCGTCAGAATAATAGGTCAGCTTTTAGGAGTTTCTTTAATACCCGGCGCAGCAAACTGTCCTTAATTTCCCCCTCTCTCCTCAACAGCTTACTATCTCCATCCTTTTTGGGGGATTGACAAACTTTTAGAAAGTTGCT
>Ga0155147_109_pt1 | contig 27727 bp, 35 predicted proteins | sample RifCSPhighO2_01_FD_106115 | JGI IMG/M metagenome (GOLD analysis project Ga0155147, IMG submission 106115) | Candidatus Levybacteria bacterium RIFCSPHIGHO2_01_FULL_36_15
TGCCGGTATCTTCTTATTATGAGGTAGTAAAACCGGACATTTCTATTTTGGTATATTAGGACATTATCATATTGGCGCTACAAAACTTAAGCGTATAGTTTTAAAATTTATTTTTATGTGCTACAATAATAATGTAATTCCCAAATTCCTATGGAGAGATTAAAGGTTATTAAAAGTGGTATAGAAAAATTACCCGAGAAAAAACCACACCTGGATTTTGTTTTAGGATTATTATCAATCCCGGTAATAATTAGCGCCATAATCATAAATGTCAACAATCTGCAAAGTAAAAATAAGTCTGTTGCCCAATTGCCTGTTCCATCCCAAACTCAAACTGGATCTCAAAGTGAAAAACAAATTATTATATTGCCAAATGAAAAACCATCTGCTTCGTCTTCTTCTCAAGCAACATTCTCATGCAAAAAAGAAATTGGGCCGATAAACATAAGTTTTCCGCAAGAAGGACAAATGGTGACAGACGACCCTGTTTGTATAAACATTAAACATGACAGCTCAAATTATTGTTCTGTGGTTTGGTCATATAGAATTAATAACAGCAGCTGGTCAGAATACGGCAGCAATTCTCCCTGTCTTTACAATATTCCAAATGGAAACATTAAATTTGATTTGAGAATCCAAAGTACTGTTTCTGAGGATCAGACATCTTTTCAGAGAAACTTTATCTATCAAAGTAAGGTTGCACCCCCAACATCTGCTCCTGTTCCAAGTACTGCCACAGATTCAGCAGATTTAAATAAATAAGAACTCAGATTTCTGATATTTTTGTTAGAGATTTAACCATTATTCCTTTTTCATTTATCTTCCTGTGCTTTTCAAGAAGTTTACTAAAAACAGAGTCTTCCTCGCTTAACTTTTTCAGTTTTCCGTTATCTAAAAACTCCGGATCAACAAACCTAAATTTCTTTTTTAGAATAATCCCTTTTTTTTTATTCTTGAATTTAGTTTTTTTTGATAATATTTTTAAAATCCTATCTAATATATTATTTTTACTTTTTAATATTTTATTTATCACATATTCGTCGTCAAAATAAAAATCTTCCAAAGTAATTATTTTTTTATCCAAAGCAATTTTAAGACCTTGTGATAAGTAATAATATCTTGTAACTGCGTCTCCCCCACCCCAATGCTCAGACTGAAGTTTTATAAAATTTTTGGCAAATACTCCTGCCGCAATTTTTGAATCAAAAACAAATTTATTTTGAAAAATAACAAGCGACTTAACACACAAATCTACTATTTTAGAATTTGCCCAAAGATAAAATTCTCTAAGCGCGTAATCAATTCTGTCTGCGCAAAGGTCAGGCGATTCTCTTTCTAAAAGAGGAAATGCAACAATTGTCGTAATTTTTTTAACGTCAAAACCAAATCTGGACAAAATCCCTGGAATTTCTGACTGGTAAATAATTTTCTTGTGATTTTTGTCCTGATAATTTTCGCGCAGTGCATCACCAATCACCCAATCCACAACATGAGAAAACGCGGTATGGGAAACGTCATGTAAAAGGCCCGCAACCTGCTCCTCAACATCTGCTCCCATTTTTTTTAAAAGAAGCATCACGCCAACTAAGTGCTCCAACCTGGTGAATCCCGGAAATAAGTAGAATTTCGGCGGAATACCATACTGATCTATTTTCTTTAATCTTTGTAAGGGCTTACTTTTTAATAGTTCCAGCAGCACTGGCTCTTTTACTTCAAACTCTCCATAAATCGGGTCACTTATTTTCATTTTTAATTTTTGCTAGGGAGTCCCTTATCCAATCTTGCAATTCAGGGTCATCTGCTTCTTTTTTCGAAATCCATTTATACGCATTATGTTCCGGGCTTAAGACTACCTTATCAGACTGACTTTTGCATAAATACGTTTTACCATCCAAATTAATTCCCTCTTCCGGTAAGTTCCTCCTCCATTTGTTTATAAATTTGTCCACTTTAATGTCCAGCGCGACTTCCTCTAAAACTTCCCGCTTTAATGCATCAACATCATTTTCATCTGACTCCTCCACTTTGCCTCCCGGGATTTCCCATACTCCGTCATTTCTTCTGACTATTAAAAATTTATACTTATAGAAAATTATTCCTTTTACCGCTTTGCGTTTTTTAAGTTTATTAATTTTCATTCATTTAGTTTATTGATTATTTCTTTCCATGAGAAAACTCTGGTAACATTTTTGGGTAATCTCGATCTGTTCCATGGGCGGTCAAGTAAAATAACTTTCGTTTTGCTAGAAACGTTTTCTATATCCATCACGTTTTCCAAACAATCCTCTATCAAAACTTCAACTCCCAGGTCTTTGCATATTGCAAGTTTTTTCTTGCTCTTTCCTTTTCCATGAGAAAAGTTATAAGCAAAATGCACGGCGGAAAATTTATCAGGGAAGTATTTTCTGAGCCATTTCTGCGTTTTTCCTTTGATTTCCTGAGGCCTGGAGGTAATTATAGCCAGTTTATGTCTTTTTGCTAAAACCTCAATTCCCTCTCTTGCTCCTTCTATTGGAAGAGTGTCGTCAAAAAGTTCTGAATCATAAAAGTTCCATATTTTTTTATCAGTTTCTTTCCTTGTTCCACCCCACGTCTTCCATAGATAAAAAGATTTGAAATCATCAAAAACATACGATGTTTTATAAAGGTAGTTATGATATTCAATTAACTGAGGCATTAAAGCCGCCAACACCTCATCCAAATCTAATCCTATTAACATAATTATTTATCCGCTGGTTGGCGGACTGACCTTTTGTAGGCTCTTTTATCGTTTTTTTCCTCTTTTGTGATAAATTCTTTCTCAACATCCACTTTTAGTTTGATTGCAACTTCGAAAAGCAAATTTATAACATCCGCGACTTCTCCACCTATTTCATATTTATTTCTTTTGTTTTTTTCAACATACATTCCGCTTATTTTTCTCACTTCTTTTACAAGCTCGCCTACCTCCTCTACCAAAAGCAAAGTTCTTTCGTGAAGAGTTTCATCTTTAAATCCTCTCTCTTTTATTTTATATGCGATATATTCCTGTAATTTTTTAATTGAACCTTTTTTGAGTTTTCCGTTATATTTAACCATATGTGGACCTGAGCGGATTCGAACCGCTGATCTCCGCAATGCGAATGCGGCGCTCTACCAGCTAAGCTACAGGCCCGATAAAACATCGCGCAGGAGACTAATTTTTTTACTCTACCAATTACGTGCCAGATTTTACAATCAAGTCCAATTTTACAAGAAACAAGATAATTTAACAACTTAGAGATCTACTGCAATGGTGGAAAATTTTTAGTGTTTTATCCAATCTTTTACTGCTTGGAGATGTTTGTAGGCAATTTTTTCTGGAAGATGATTTTTGTCAAAATACTTATAGTCACTATGCTCATAAGACAAATTGATATTTTTTTCTGTTTTTCCTTCAAAAACAATATCTATATTTGCGCCGCGCGGATCATTGTTTATAGAATATACACCGATAAGTTTTCCTATTTTTATATCTAATCCTATCTCTTCTTTTGCTTCTCTTTTTATAGCAGTCTCAGGCGTTTCTCCGTAATCCATAAAACCTCCAGGAAAACACCAAAAGTTTTTAAACGGCTCATTTGCGCGTTTTAGCATCAGAATTTTTTTACCATCATTCAATAGAACACTAACAACCGGTTTTGGATTATTCCAGAAGACAAAACTACATTTAAGACATGACAATAGCTTTCTGCACTCAACATTTTTCCTTACCAGTTTTGTCTTGCAATTTGGACAGAATTTATAAGGTTTTTCAAAAATACTGGACTTCATTGTAATGATACTTTATTAATGTCACACCTGTTGCACTTTTTATATATTTATTTTTTGTAGATTATTTTTCTCCCTTCGCCCACTATTTCATACTTATCACCAACGCATAGAACAGCTTGTTTATCGTTTAAAGCATAAAGCGAGTAATCAATTTCTTTAACTTTATCATTTAAAAGCTTATTGTATTTTTCTTCATAATGAACAAAAGGTACAAACGGAACAAGACTAAGGCCTTTCAAGTCTTTTAATTCAACAATGTTCCGGTCAAAATGTTTCCAGCCGGCTAGTTCAATATTTACACCGGCTATAATACTACCGGCGCTTACCCCAACATAAATTTTTTCATTATCTAAAAGTTGTTTTATAATTTTATCAAAACCGCTTTTACGAACATGATCAAGCAAATAAAATGTATTTCCTCCCTCAATATATATCACATCACACCTTGATAAATCAGACAATAAAGAGTCCTCATTTTTATTTTTAAGATCAATTTCAGAAATATTCATACCCATCTTTTTTATTGTTTTTATGTCCTTACCAACATACGACTTATTTTTTTCGGGATCTGCTGCAGTAGGAATAAAGCAGAGTTTAATTTTGTGAGGTGCTTTAGGAAGCAGTTTAATAAAATTCTCTCTTGTTTCTTTTGGCAAACCTGCAGAAGTTAAAAATAATTTCCAATCCATATTCCCTGTTTTTTATCTTTTATATTTTATTTTTTAATTTGTTATTCTCCGTCTCTTTTCCCTTCAACGTTATAAAATCTGATCCTGTCTCCGCGAAATAAGAGTTCTTTTTCTCCTGTTGGACCGTTCCTGTGTTTTGCAACCAGAACGTTCACTATTCGCTGGGACGTCATTTCCTCTTCCTTTGAATATAAAAACATTACCACATCCGCGTCCTGTTCGATTGCCCCCGACTCTCTTAGATCCGCAAGCTGCGGCTTTTTTTCACCCCTGTGCTCAACAGCTCGGGAAAGTTGGGAAACAGCAAGAACCGGAATCTTAAGTTCACGCGCCAGGTTTTTCAAATTCTGCGATATGTAAGTAACCTCCTGGACACGGCTTTCAAGTCTTTTTCCCGGATCAGCAAGCTGCAGGTAATCTAGTATCAAAAGTTTAACCCCATGCTCCATCTGAAGTCTTCTGGCTTTTGTTCTGATTTCAGCAATCGATATTCCCGGCGTATCATCAATAAAAATCTGAGCTTCTGCAAGTTCACCCATTGCGCCCGATAATTTTTCAAAATCATCCTCATTTAGTTTTCCGGTTTTAAGTTTCCATGCATCAATATCTGCCTGGCTCACGAGTAACCTGTCAACCAGTTCTTCCTTGCTCATTTCAAGAGAAAAAATACCTACAGGATTTTTTGAAATGACTGATGTATACTGCGCAATATTCACAACAAACGCCGTTTTACCCTGGCCCGGGCGTGCAGCAAGAATAATTAAGTTTGACTGTTGTAAACCCGAAAGCAGAAAATCTATATCCGTAAAACCTGTTTTTATTCCCCGTAGCCCTTCACCGCTTTTGTGCAGCTCGTCAAGACGATCAAAACTTTCAGCCAGAGTGTCTTTAATATGCAGGAAACCCTGCCTTACTGAAGATTGAGATATTTTAAATATTCCCTGCTCTGCGCGGTTTAGCATCTCACCGGTTTCAGCTTGTTCATCAAAAGCCATATCGGTAACTTCTGCTCCAATTTTAATTAATGAGCGCCTTATCTGATTTTCTTTAAGTATCCGGGCGTAATGTTCAATATTTGATGACGTGGGAACAACATTTGCAAGTGAAGTAAGGTATTCTGATCCTCCTATTACGCTATATTGCTTTTTTTTCTTCAAAATGCTCGTTAGAGTAAGAATGTCAACAGGCATTCTTTTTTCATAGAGCTCAAGCATTGCTCCATATATATATTTATTGATATCATTGTAGAAAAAATCCGGTTTTACGAGTTCTGAGACAAGAGTAATTGCCTCTTTGTCAATAAGAAGTGCCCCGAGTACTGCTTGTTCTGCGTCCTCATCATGTGGCGGAATTCTTGCATTTGCCATAATGGTTTTATTGAGATAATAATATTATTTTTCCGGAGACGTCACCAGTTTTTTTAAGGCTTACGCGGTTTGTCTTTTCAATATTTTCTGATTTTAATGTTGCAAGACTCAAGTCCGAATAGAGTATATATGTCTTTGAGTTAAGTATGGAAAACATGTCTTCATTGATTTTGTCATTGACTTTTATTATTACCGCTTCATAATCATCTTCTTGTTGAATCTTAGAGACTGCACTTGCCGGAAGCAGCAGAATTCTTGAATTTTCCACAATATCAAAAATCAAATCACCCTTAATTCTTTTTGCTACAATGCTTATTCCGCCAACTTCATATTCTCCAGGACCTTCTATTACAAGCTTTGCTCCTTCAACTTTTTCTAAAGAAATATTGGGATTATTATCGGTTAAAAGAATAATTTGGGCTTCAACCTTAAGTGGAACAGGATCAATAACTATTGCTGTTTTGCTTCCTTTTATTCTTATACTGTTTTCTTTAATAAGTGAGATATCCATGATAAGAACTCAAAACTTAAAACTCAAAAGGCAAAAATAAAGAGAATTTTATAAATTATTGAGCAAGCTTAACTTTGCATTTTGAACTTTTAACTTTGAACTGCCATAATACTATCATACTCTGGCTGTTCTTGACAATAGGAACCTTTTAAACTATTATAGGCATAACCAATAAACTCAGAATTAAAAGCACATACTTTTTAAGCTATCATTTATCAGATTTTTTTATTTTTAAGTTATTGATTATATGAAAGAAAAGATTCTAATTATATTTATTGCTTTAGCGCTTGGTCTGGCACTAGCAACGTTAGGATTCTATATTTTTCAATCTACAAAAAAGGGTGTTTTGGAAAATTCGAAAAAAACTGATAACATTAATAAAACAGCGGAAAACAAAGATAAAACAAACGGGATTATACTTTCAATAGATTCTCCAACAAATGAAAGCTTAGTTAATGAACGTACAATAGAGGTAAAAGGTAAAACCAACCCGTTAAATACTATTATAGTCTCATCTAATCTGGAAGACGCTATGGGGAGTGCTGATTCAAACGGGAACTTTTCTATAAATATAGGTATAGACGCAGGATTAAATAATATAATTGTGAGATCTTTTTCATCAACTGGAGATGAAACAAAGGATGAAAGGACTGTAACCTTTTCGCAGGAGGATTTTTAAACATGAAAAATAAATTAATGATTTTTTTTCTGATTACTGCTTTTTTCGTCATGTTATATAAAGCAGGTCATGCAGCAACAGTAACGTCTGAGAATCAGGACTCCGCCCTAATTTTGCCAACAAAGACAAAGTTACCAAGCGCTACGCCAGAAGATACTCCTATTACTCCCTCAGAACTTGATAAAATACAAAAAATAAAAGAAATGGTAGCAAGCAAAGTTGCTGAACTGAAACTGGTTGAAAAAAGAGGAGTCGCAGGCCACGTCCAGGAAACTTCTACCAACCAAATCACAGTATCTGACATTAATAATAAAAGAAGAATAATGGATATAGATGAGTTGACCAAATTCCAGGGAAACAGCTCTTCCTCAAAATCATTCGGGATATCTGACCTTAAATCAGGAGATTTAATTTCAACTGTAGGCTTATATAATAAAGAGACAAAAAGGCTGTTGGCAAGATTTGTCTATCTAACCAAAACTCTCCCTGTACAATTTGAAGGAGTCGTAACAGACAAAGACGAAATAGAATACACCTTGATAGTTAAAAGTCAGAGTGGGGAAACAAAAACAATCGATATTGAATCCTCTACAAAAACAAAATCTTACTCTCAGGAAAACGAACTTGTTAAATCCGGTTTTTCAAAAATTGACATATCAGATAAACTGCTCATAACTGGATTTTATGATCTTAAGGACAAAAACTTAATTATTGCTGACAGAATTGTCATTCTAACTTACCTTTTTAACCTAAATAAAAATATCACCCCAACTCCAGACAAGGCACAACTCTCACCAGCTTTAAAAGCACAATAGGACAACAATGATACAAAATAAAATAACATTTCACAAAGTTGATGCTTTTTTAATTTCTTCAACTTACAATATCAATTATGTTTCGGGCTTTCCCAATTTTTCACCTTTTGAGCGGGAGGGATTTGTTATTCTTGTGAAAGACAAAAAATACATAATTACTGACGCAAGATATACAGAATCTGTTAAAAAAGATACTTCAAATTTCCAAATCGTAGAAATCTCTCTTAAAAATCCTCTTGAAAAAATACTTGAAAATCTTGCACGAATGCACAAAATTAAAACAATCGCGGTGGAAGAGGCAAATTTAACCGTAAAGGAACACAAAAAAATATCAAAATATTTTAAGAACATTGTTGACTTTAACTTAAATAAACTAAGATCAATTAAAGATAAAGAGGAAATAGAAAAAATTAAAAATGCCTGCAAAATCGCAGATCAAGCTTTTGAACATATATTAACTAACATAAAAACAGGAATCACTGAAAAAGAAATAGCCGATGAAATTCATCTTTTTGTAAAAAGAAAAGGTGCCAACAATTCTTTTGATTCTATTGTTGCATTCGGTAAAAATTCTGCTATTCCTCATCATCAACCGACTGACACAAAGCTGGCAAAAAAAGATATTATACTTCTTGATTTTGGAGTGAATGCGCAAAATTATTGCAATGACATGACCCGAACAGTTTTTTTGGGAAAAGCAACTGCTGAACAGAAAAATGCATACAACGCTGTTTTGGAAGCTCAGAAAAAAGCAATAGAACAATGTAGTAATCCCGCCAAGACGGGACAATCGAAAATCAAAATAAAAGCTTCAAAAATTGACAAAGTTGCTCGTGATTATATAACCTTACATGGTTACCCCACAATTCCCCACTCTTTGGGACACGGAATAGGACTTGAAGTTCACGAAGCACCGCGCTTATCTCCTGCTTCTTCTGAAATTCTAAAGCCGGGGATGGTTTTTTCAATAGAGCCGGGAATCTACATACCCGGGAAGTTCGGCATAAGAATAGAAGATTTAATAGTGCTTGAAAAACACGGATACCAAAACATAACACATAGCCCAAGAAGCTTAACTGAGCTATAATAACATTTATAATGAAAATGGACAAAAAGATAATAAGAAAAGTTCCGTTAACTGTGCAAGAATTGGTGCTTGCCGGAGGCATTGAGTTAAGTGAAGATATTCTAAAACAAAGAAAATGGCATACGCCCATAGGATTATTAGCTGGAAACATGACTATGAACGAAGCTACTCGCGCAAGAGAAGAAATGGGATACTTGAAAAGTCAAATAGTCGCGGCTGGCCTGGGATTTTCTGAACCAATAGCTTTAAGCCTTGAACCGCTGGACAAAACAACAGGAGAAACAGTAAGAGATTCCCGTGTGCTAGGCGTTCTTAGACAGGGAAAGGGTGAGAAACTTAAAGATATTGTAGTTCCCGTTGGAAATAGTGATCAGTTGACCAAGGAACTTTATGAGAGGTTTGAAAAAGCAGGAGTTGAGCTTCACTCAAGAGAACGATCGGGCACCAAGGAACAGGAATCCGAATCATCTGGTGCAATAGAAAGCAGGTAGTGTCAGCACATGTTACTCTAGCTTTAATTAATTTCATTACTTTAGTATAATAAACACATTATGCTGCTTTATAACACGCTCAGTAGAAAAATCGAGGAATTCAAGCCATTAAACCCACCACACGTAGGCATGTACACCTGCGGACCCACAGTTTACAGGGATATTCACATCGGCAATTTAAGAACTTATCTTACATCAGACATACTTAAAAGAGCACTCACCCTGAATGGCTACAAGGTAATTTCTGTCATGAATATAACGGATGTGGGACATATGAGATATTCAAGTGAATTTAACAGGCAAATTGATCCTGTGATGGAAGAAGCTTTATCAGAAGGCCGAAGGCCTCTAGAAATCGCCAAAAACTATACGGACAAATTTTTGGAAGATGAAAAAAAGATAAATATTTTACCTGCTGATGTTATGCCAAAAGCTACCGATCATGTTAAAGAAATGATTGAAATAATAAAAGTTCTTATTGACAAAGGCTTTGCTTATGTAACAGACGGAACTGTCTATTTTGAAGTCAAAAAGTTCAGAGAATACGGAAAACTTTCCGGAAACACACTTAATAAGATGGACCAGTTACTTGAAGCAGTAAGAGTGTCCGTAGAAACAGATAAAAAAGACAGTGCAGATTTTGCTCTTTGGAAAAAGGCAGAGGAAGGAAGACTCATGAAATGGGATAGTCCCTGGGGAGAAGGATTTCCAGGCTGGCATATAGAGTGTTCTGCCATGTCTATGAAGTATCTTGGCAGGCACTTTGATATTCATGCGGGAGGCGAAGACCTTATTTTCCCGCATCATGAGGATGAAATTGCTCAAACCGAAGCATTTTCGGGGGGAAAATTTGTCAACTTCTGGATTCACACAAATTATTTGCTTGTTGACGGGGAAAAAATGGCCCGCTCAAAAGGAAATGTGTATTTAATTTCAGACATAGAAAAAAAAGGGTTTAATCCACTTGCCTTCAGGTACTTAACTTTTCTAGCACACTACAAAGCCCGGATGAATTTTACCTGGAAGGCGCTTGAAGCATCACAAAGTGCGCTTGATAAAATTTATGAAGCAGCTTCAGGTTTTGAAGAAGGAAAAATTGGCTGCGCCCAAATTGAAACGGAATTTAATCAGGCTGTAAACGACGATCTTAACATGCCAAAAGCCGTATCTGTTTTATGGGAACTTTTGGGATCGCAAAATCCAACCTCCGCAAAAGCCCAAAGTCTTTACAAAATGGATGAAGTCTTGGGACTTAAAATAAAGGAAACGGCGGAATCTTTTAAAAATATTCCGATTGAAATAAAAGAAATGGCCTATACAAGGGAAAAATACAGAAAAGAAAATAATTTTGAGAAAGCAGACGCACTAAGACGCCAAATTAAAGAAAAAGGCTACACTGTAAAAGACACCGAAAAAGGCTCCCAAATTAAAAAAACACATATCTAAGAAGCTGTTTGAAAAGATTATAAACAAGTTTCATGAGATTCTATTTTGTCTCACAACATCAATTAACCAATGTACTGTTTCTGTCATAACTTTTGCCATGTACGGATGTGGTCTTGCCGAACCGGGTTCGGGCGCAAGCTTCCCTTGGTAATATTTTCTTGCTCTTTCCAGACGGCCTTGAAAGACTGTACCTGCCTCCCCTTCATTTAAAGGCAAATCGTAAGAACGTTCATCTGCCGGAAAAACTTCACATTGTCCTCTGCTTGAAAAAGCAATTCCAAGTTTGCCTAAGTTAGCATGCTTACCAAAGTTGGCATACTGGGATTTTACTCCCTGCCTAGGAACTGATTCTCTTTGTTGTATTCTTATTGCAAAACCATCTTTTATTCCATAAGCTTTATCACCTCCGGCTAGCAAAACTTCAACTTGTGCATAGTTATCACCTCCCATACCAAGATCCTCAAGCATTTTTCCTAAACAAAAGGGGATTCCAGAACAATTGACGTCAACATCAACACTAACTGTATTATACAAAGAAGATCTGTGGAATTTTAAACCTGGAAATTCTTTTGGGTTCGCTTTTTTTAAAGATTGTAATTTATCCGATGCATCATCAAGCTTCTGATAAATTTTAGTTGCTTCCTGATCTCTCCAATCCTGCGGCAATAATTGTCCTATTCTTGCTTCTACTCTTTTTGACAACATAAAATTTAAATAATCATAAACATTTATTATAAATTTTTCTTAAAACTGCTTTAATCGAAGCGAGTTTAACATCAATCAGATATCTTGTTAATAATATTTAATGGAATTTTATTTAGTTTTATTTTGATATTAATTCCTGGATTGCGCGCTGAAGTTGATTATCAAGCTCGTTTTTCTTTGCCTCATCTGATGTATCCAGTGTAACACTAATATCAGGATCAAGACCTTCCTGATTTACCCAAGTTCCGTTTGGAGTGAGCCATTTGGCAACAGAAACATGAACGCTTGCGCCATTACCAAGCTCTACTGCTTCCTGAACTGTTCCTTTTCCAAAAGTTTTCTCCCCCACGAGCCTTCCCCGCTTATGGTCATGAAGCGCACCCGCAACTATTTCCGAAGCCGATGCCGAACCTTTGTTAACCAAAACTATCAATGGATAATCAGTAAGAAGTCCTTTCCTTGAAACTTCCATGCTTTTTATTTGGGAAGTATTATCCTGCTGTAAAACCACCGCTCCGTCTTTGAGAAATTCGGAAGCAATAAACACCGCGTCATTCAAATATCCGCCCGGATTATTTCTTAAATCCAGAATAATGCCTTTAAAATTGGAAGAATTATTTATTTTTCCATAAAGCTGATTTACCAGCGCAATCCATTCGTCATTTGTTTTGTCACCAAATTGCGATAATCTTATATAAGCAACGCTTGGAGAGGAAACGTTATCAACGGTTTTACACAAACTACCGCTGCAGGAAACGTTCTTAACCCATCCTGCTACGCTTTTTACAACTATTACATCTCTTGTGATTTTAAGATTTACGGGATTTTTTGAATTCTGGTGCAGTATTGAAAGAGCTACATCCGTTCCCTTAGGACCTCTTATTTTGTCAACTGCTTGAGAAAGCGTCCAACCGTTTGTGTCTTTTTCATCAACTTTAAGGATAATATCTCCGCTTTTTATCCCCGCCTTTTGCGCGGGAGAATCATCAAGGGGAGAAATAACCATAATTTTGTTATCCGGGGACATCCCCAGTTCCGCGCCTATTCCGTGGAACTCGCCAGAAAGCTGTGATTTAAAAGAAGTATTTTCCTTTGGAGGGAAAAATGAAGTATAAGGATCACCTAAACTCTGAAGCATCCCTGAAATTGCGCCATGAAGAACTTTTTGTGAATCTATCTTTGTTTTGTCATAATAGTCAGTGTTTAACTTATCCAAAATTCTAAAAAAGAGGGCCATGTCAAGACTTTGATTTGGAGGTGGATTTTTTGATTCAATACGAACAATTGGAATAAAGTTTTTCCACTCGTATTGAATTTTATTTGTACCAAAGTAAAAGCCCAATAAAACCGAAGCAATTACTACAGAAACCAATTGAAAGACTTTTATAGAAAACTTTTTATTCATTATTTGAATTTAAAAGAAGAAGGCTTTGCTTTGTCAACAAAATTTATTCCGCTTTAACGACAAAGGGAAGTAATGCAAGATGCCTTGCTCTTTTCACTGCAACCATTAACTTTCTCTGATGTTTACTGCAAATACCGCTCCTTACTCTTGGAAGAATTCTACCCCTTTCACTCACAAAACGCGATAGTATTTCATAGTCAAGAAAATCAGGCTCTCTTTTTTCTTTGCAGAAAAAACAGGTTTTACTATTTGCTTTTTGTTCTTTTCTAATCATATCCTTCCTTAAAATGGTATATCATCCGGATTAACATCTTCCGAATTTTCTTTTGGATTTTCCTCTACTTTTTCAGCCGGCGCTTCCCCCGGGCCAGACTTAGTTTCTTCCGGCTCAGCATTTTTACTGGTTGCTTCTTCTGTTGTCTCCTCTTTTTGAGAATCTCTTCTGCTGTCAAGAATAATCATGTCGCTTATTACAATTTCTGTTGTCGTTCTCTGTGCGCCATCCTGACCGGTCCAGGACCTTGTTGAAAGTCTTCCTTCAACAAAGACTTTCCTGCCTTTTTTCAGAAGCTGGGAACAAAGCTCGGCGAGCTTATTCCATGAAACAATCCTATGAAACTCTGTATCTTCTTTCTTTTCTCCTGCATCCGTCACCCAACTTCTGTTAGTTGCCACCCCGAACGTACAAACTGCCGTACCCTGCGGGGTGTATCTAAGTTCCGGATCCCGAGTTAAATTTCCGATTAATTGTACCTTATTCAAACTCCTTGCCATATTTAGTTAAAAATTCAAAGTTCAAAATTTTAATTCTTAACTATAACTTTGAACTACTTTATCCTCACCAACAAATGTCTTAATATATCATCTTCTATAACTATTTTTTTGTCAAGATCAAGGTTTACTTTTTCCATGTTAAAATCCATCACAACATACTCTCCGCTTCGCTGTTTTGCTACGGTGTAAATAAGTTTTTTCTCTCCCAACTCTTGAATCTTTTCGTCCTTAATGTTTCCAGCCCACTTCTTAACGCTCTCCAAAAGTTTATCTTTCTGCTCTTTTTTAAGGCCGCTTTTTAATAATAAAACTAATCTGTAACTACGCATACAGTACTCACGTATGATACAAAAGATTAGGGAGAAATACAAGAGGCAAATTAGCACAAAGATATGCCATTTTGAAGCTAAAAAGAGAGCTCTTGACAATAATTTTTCTGAGTTGTAAACTATTCTGGATTTTATGAAAAAATTGCTTGTTCTTCTGGTGGTTTTACTCATTATATATACACTAGTTGGGTCCGGTACAAAAAATGCTTTAAAACTTCCCAATTCTTCCGATACAAAAACTCCGGCTCCTGAAAAAGTTAAAGTAATTACAGAGGAATCTGTAGTAATTGATGTTGTTAAAAATGTTGCCCCTTCCGTTGTTACGGTTGGAGCACAACAGTCACAAGCCCAAAACCCGGGGAACATTAACATGGGGCCCTTTTCAGTATTTTTCCAAGAACCAAACCAAGCTCCTAATAACAACCCAGAAGATAATTACATAGGCTCAGGCTTTGTTATTAAAAATGATGGGCTTATAGTAACAAACAAGCACGTTGTTTCAGACAGAACGCTTACATATTTTATTGTTGACTATAAAGGCAATAAATATAAAGTTGACAAAATTTATAGAGACCCTTCAAATGATATAGCTATTTTGAAAATTTCAAATCCTCCCCTGGGAACGCTCAAAGAAGCACAGCTGGGAGATTCCTCAAAACTCCAGGTGGGACAAATGGCAATTGCGATAGGAACCGCTCTGGGGGAATTCAGAAACACGGTTACAACGGGTGTAATCTCAGGCCTTGGCCGCGGAATTACAGCCGGAAGCCCGTTTGAAGGTTTTGCAGAAAGACTTGATAATGTAATACAAACCAATGCCGCGATTAATCCGGGTAATTCCGGAGGCCCTCTTCTTGCTTCCTCCGGACAAGTGATTGGGATAAATACCGCAGTATCCCAATCAGGGCAAAATATTGGTTTTGCAATTCCAATAAATATAGTTAAAGATTCTTTAACTAACTTCAACCAAACCGGCCAATTTAACAGACCATATTTGGGAGTTACCTATACAATCATCAACCAAAGAACGGCACTTTTAAACAACGTTCCGCAGGGAGCTTATATTCAGGACATAACTAACGGATCACCAGCCGAGCAAGCCGGCATACAAAAGGATGATATAATAGTTAAAGTGGATGGAAAAAACATAAGCGGTAGTGATGGAAGCCTTGCGGATATTATTTCCAATAAAAAAGTTGGGGATACAATAACGGTTACTGTATATAGAGACGCAGACATGAAAGATTTCAGGGTAAAACTGGCCCAAGCGCCAGGTGATTAAAAATATATGACTAAAATAATGGCAGATATCGGTGAAAAACTTCTTGAAGAAGGCATTAAACCGGCTGCAAAAACTATCGTAAATCAGATAAGTCCAATGCCGCAAAATGTTATCGGACAACTTCTTAATATTGATAAAAAAACTCCTGAAGAAATAAAAGGCCTTGAAGGCAAAGAGGCCGCGGAAAATCCGGTAAAAATCGCAGAGGTTAAACAAAGACTTTTTCAGGAAGCGCAACAATTGGGAATGGCACAACAATCAGAAAAGCCTCTCCCTCAAACAAATGAAACTACAAAGTCACATCAAATGCCTGCTTTAAGTACCAGTATGACCAGAGGTTTAACGGGCGCTCCAGAAGCAACGCTACTTAAAAAAAGAAATCTACAGCAAAGCCAGGGAACAAAAGAATACGGCGGAAAAATGAGGGAATAAAATTCCAATAAATTCTTTACATCTGCGGGTTTTCTTGTTTATCCAGAGTTTTAAGATCTGATAATATTTCATCCAATCCCCCATCCATTATTTTGGGAAGATTGTGAAAGGATTTACTAACTCTGTGGTCTGTTATTCTGTCCTGTGGAAAATTGTAGGTTCTTATTTTTTCCGCGCGCATACCCTTACCAATCTGTGTTGATTTAAGATCAGATAAAGTTTCCTGTCTTTTTTCAAGTTCCTGTTCCCAAAGTTTAGCACGCAAAAGCTGCATGGCAATTTCTCTGTTTTGCGCCTGATGTCTTTCTGTTTGGCATGTTACAACAATCCCCGTTGGCTTGTGTTTTAATCTCACGGCAGTAGAAACTTTGTTCACGTTTTGTCCTCCGTGTCCTCCGCTTCTGTATGCCTCAAACTCAATCTCCTCATCTCTTATGTGCAAGTCAAAATCTTCAAGCTCAGGTAAAACAGACACTACTGCAGTTGAAGTATGTACCCTGCCTCTCTTCTCTGTTTCAGGAACTCTTTGGACTCTATGAACACCAGCTTCATATTTAAATACAGAAAAAGCATTCGGGCTTATAATTTTCATTGCATATTCATCAATTACTTCTGCCCTTAACCGTTTTTGCTCTGCATACCGCATATACATTCTTAAAAGCTCTTTAGCCCAGATTTTTGCTTCATCTCCACCGGCAGCGCCTTTTACCTCAATAATTACATTCCTATCGCCAAAAGTGTGAGCCACAGGATTCTCTTTTTTTATCGCAGCAATTGAATCAAGCGCTTTCTGAAGCTCTTCCAGTTGTTTTTTGAGGTTTTCAATTTCCTCTTTTGCCAAAGACGCCATTGAAGGATCAGAGAGAAGTGCTTCCGTGTCCCTTATTTTTTTTTCAATTTCTTCTATTTGTGTTTGAATAAAACTGGTATCCATAATGTTAAAATCCTAAATTCTAAGCACTAAATCCGGAATAATACCAAAATCAAAATTTATAAATTTATTTCGAATTTCGCTTCGCTTGGCAAAGCGGGTATTCAGATTTGGAATTTTTATCGCTATCTTTTTATCGCCTGCAGCATATCCCGAAGAGTCAGAGGACCTTGATACTCCTGTTTGTCTTTTTTCTTTTTGTCTTGTACTGGTTTTGCGTTCTGTATCTTCTTTTGGAATTTCTCAATTCTTGAAGCGGTGTCAACAAATTTCTGCTGCCCGGTGTAAAAAGGATGGCATTTGTTGCACAACTCCACATGAATGACGTCCTTGGTGGAACCCACAGTAAACATGTTTCCACAGGAGCAAACCACCTGTGCTTGCGGATTGTATTTTGGATGAGAATTTGCCTTCATGATGTATAATTATAGCTTATATTGTGCCAGAACACAAGATTTATTGTATGGCAGAGAAACTAAGTTATGGTATTAAACAAACTCAATGTCTTCCTCTTTTGAGAGAGGGGAAAACTGTACATGAGATTGTAGCTCTTACCGGTTTTACCCCAAAACAGATCAGAAACGTAAGGGAACACGCCAGATTAAGAGGATTACTTTCCCACCCAACAGAGAACCAAACACGAGAAGCACGAAGCAAAGCGCATCTTGGACAACCCTGTCCTTTTAAAGGCAAAAAACACGAACTTGTAACTATAATTAAAATGAGGGAAACACGAGCAGGTAGACTTTTGACGGAAATGGAAAAAGAACAAGTGAGACTGCTTGTAGCCGCAAGAAAAGTACCTCAAAAACTTGGAGAGCCGACACTTCCGGAGCTTTATGAGAAAAATAAAAGATCTCCTTACACCCGCGGAACAGTAGAAGGAGTTTTCCTGGAAACATTGTACGGCGCAAGATTGCGCCTAAGTCAAGAAAGCGCATTAAATAATGGTAGCGGGCAGAAAACTATACCAATATCGGAAATTTTAAGAATTTATGAAACATTAGACCCAAGTTTAATAGATAGAAGAAAAGAGGATATTGCGTTTATAGTACAAAAAACTTCAAGGACTTCTCAAAAACCAGCACGTGCCTATTAAAAAACTAAGGCGAGCTGATCGGTGTCACAGACGGCAAAGGAGTTTTTTCTTTTTTTAGGAAAAGCCCGAAATGGAAATGAAATTCGGCCAAAAAAAGGCCGGTGAAGATAAAAACTGATCCAAGAAGAAAAACTGGGGTAATTCTCTCAGAAAGTAATAATACAGCCGTAAGCGTTGAGGAGATGGGATTAAGGTAGAGAAAAAATCCGACTCGCGACTCGGAAACTTTTGAGAGACCCCATTCCCACAGTGAATATGCGCTAAGTGATGATAATAATATTCCAAAAATTATTCCAAAAACCACAGGCTGGGACAATTTGCCCATCCATGAAGAATCGGCAATGTTCTGCCAGAACGCAAAAGGTAAAAATGTAATCGCACCGATCAGAAAAGAATAAAAAGTAATAACCAGAGGGCTGTAAATTTTAAACAGTTTCTTACTTGCCGTTTCAAATCCCACAAAAGACAAAACAGACAAAATTATCAAAAAGTCGCCTAACGGTGAAAGTCCTAATCCTCTCTGCAATACATCTCTTCCAATAATTATCGATACACCGGTTATCCCCAGAATTGCTCCCAAAATAAAATTAATCCGGATTTTTTCCTTAAGTAAAAAATGGGCAAAAGCAAAAGTAAAAATAGGCGTTGATGCAATTAATATGCCCGCATTTAAAGCACTTGTAAGCCTTAGGCCAAGAAAGAAAAACCCTATGTTTAAAGTTACCCCTAATAATGCGGAAAACAATAAATTTCTCACATGCTTTTTTTCTATATGAAGTCTGTTTTTTACAAACGGAAATAAAAGCAAAGATGCAACTGAAAAACGTATAAAAGCAAGCATAAATATCGGTACTGTTTCAAGAGTTAACTTCATTACCGGCCCGGTTGCTCCCCAAATAAGAGAGGCGGTAATAAGTGCCAAATATGCAAATTTAATATTACTTGTTGATTTCATCAAAGAGGCTGTTTATCTCAATCGTTTTTTGCTCGCCGGTTTTCATATTTTTAATGGTAACTTTGTTTTTTTCCGCTTCATCCGGACCAATAATGATAACAAACGGTATTCCTTTTTTGTCTGCGTATTTTATCTGTCTATCAAGTTTTGTTTCCGGATCTAACCAAAGCTCTGTGTTTATGTTGTTCGAACGAAGGGATGTGCCAGACGGTACCTCCCGAAGTCGAGAACTTACCTCTAATGATTTATCGATTAATTCCGGTGAAAAAACGGTTACTAGAATTTTTGTGAGTTCCAAATTTTGTGGGAAAAGCTTTAGTTCATCCATTGCCTCAATAATCCGATCAAATCCGAATGCAAAACCAACAGCCGGAATATTCTGACCGGCAAATAAACCAATCAAATTATCATATCTTCCTCCACCGCAGACGGAACCTGCGGAATATCCGTCAATTTCTACTTCAAAAATCATACCGGTATAATAATCAAGTCCACGTGCCAAAGTTGGACAATACTCTATTCTTTCCTGAGGAATATTCATTTTTTTAAGAGTCTGCATTAGGTCTTTTATTAATTCTGTCTGCTCACGTGTTTCAATTTCAGATAAGATTTTTTCCGCTTCTTCTTTGGAAATTCCTGCTTTTGCGATTTCTTCAACAACTGCTTCCCTGCCGATTTTTTTTAGTTTGTCAATGGCCCTGATAATATTTATAAAATCTTCGTCTGTTATTTTTGTATTTGAAGTTAAAGAAAAATTTTTCCTGTCATTTATAAGAATTTTAAAATTTTTAAAGCCGAGTTTTTCAAGAGATTTCACAGTCAGCGTAATTACTTCTGCATCGGCAAGCAAACTTTCCGAACCAATAATATCCGCGTCAACCTGCAAAAATTCCCGAAATCTTCCCTTTTGGGTATTTTCCGCCCGCCAGACCGGCTGCATCTGGTAGCGCTTAAACGGAATGGGTAAATCATTTTTATACTGGGCAACAACACGGGCCAAAGGAACTGTTTGGTCATAGCGCATGGCAACATTACGACCGCCGCGATCCACAAATTTATACATGAGCCTCTCCCCTTCTTCACCGTATTTACCGGACAGAATCTCTTCATATTCCAAAGCCGGCGTCTCAAGAGGCGCAAAGCCATACAACGTGAATACCGATTTTAAAGTATCTACGACATACTGTCGCTTCAATGCTTCTTTTGGCAAAAAATCCCTGAACCCTTTTAAAGTTTTTGGTTCTATATTTTTCATATATTAATTAATTAAAAGATCCTGAGCTCGTCGAAGAATTTAAGCTTTAATCATATAATACCATATTTACCGCCTAATCCGTATTATGCTGACTCATGATCCAGTTTTTCTTCTTTTTTCCAGCTCCTTTAAAACTTCATTGAACGAAATGTCAAACATTGAAAGCATAATAAGAACATGAAATACTAAATCAGCAACTTCGGAAATAATTCTTTCTTTCCTTTTATTCTTTGCAGCAATAACTACTTCTGTCGCCTCTTCTCCAACTTTTTGAATAATACGATCCTTTCCATCTCTAAAAAGAGATGCCACATAAGAATCTTTAGGCATATTCTTTTTACGATCTTTAATTATTTGACAAAGTTCTTCTATTGTCATATATTACTCTCCAACTTATCATAAAAACAGCTTTTATTTCCAACATGACAAACATTGGTACCGATCAATTCTACTTTAACAAGTATTGAATCATTATCACAATCAGAGTAAATTTCTTTTACCTTAAGTTTGTTTCCTGATTCTTCGCCTTTCATCCAGAGCTTTTGTCTACTGCGACTATAGAAATACACCCAGCCTGTTTCAAGCGTTTTTTGTAAAGACTCTTCATTCATATATCCGAGCATATAAACATCACCAGTTTGATAATCCTGGATTATTGCAGGCACCAAACCCTTTCCTTTTAAAAAATCTATAGAGAATTTCATATTAGTTCCTCACTTGTATATTTAATTTTTCCAGATAATCTTTCACTTCTTGAATTGTTAGTTCTCTAAAGTGAAAGAGAGATGCTGCAAGTGCAGCATCAGCTTTTCCTTCTTGAAAAACATTAGAAAAGTCTTCAATCTTTCCACCTCCACCTGATGCTATTACTGGAACATTTACACTTTCTGAGATAGCTTTTGTCAGTTCAATGTCATATCCATTCTTAGTACCATCTTTATCCATACTGGTTAATAAAATTTCCCCTGCACCCTTTTGAACAGCTTCTTTTGCCCAATTTATAACATTAAACTCAGTAGCCGTTCTACCGCCATTTATAAATACTTTCCACCTATCATTTTCTTTTTTTGCGTCTATTGCGAGGACAATACATTGGCTACCAAATGCTTTAGAAGCCTCTATAATAAACTTAGGGTTATTCACAGCGGGAGTGTTTAAAGAAACCTTATCAGCTCCTGCCAAAAGAATATTTCTAATATCTTCAACTGTGTGATGCTCATCAATATAAGTATCACCCTTTGCTTTGATGCTAAGGTCAAATAATCCATGCTTAGCAAAAAAATCAAGCATGTGGGTAAGAAAGCCAACAGGAATATCAGTTTCTCTTTTTCCAATACCATCAATATTAAGAGAAATACTTATATCTGTTTCATTGGTTTTTCGATCTATTACTGCTTTACGATTCATACAATTACACCTCCTTGTTCAAGTGCTTGGTAGAAATCTCCATTTGTTTGCATGGGAATAAATTTAACCCCGAGACTTTTTGCAAACAATTTATCAGTTTGCCTATCTCCACATACAAATGAATTATTTTTGTCTATTTGATTATCTCTCAGAAACTTTTTAACAAGACCTGTTTTCGGTTTTCTGCAACCACAGTTCTTTGATGGTAAATGTGGACATATAAATATTCTTTTAAACTTGATTTCATTTTCTTCAAAAATATTGAGCATCTTATTTTGAGGTGCATCAAAATTAGCTTGTGGAAAAGAAGAAGCTCCTAAACCATCTTGATTTGAAATCATAATAAGCTCGTATCCTTGCCTTTTAAGCTCTTTTAGGCCTTTAATTACTCCTCCTAAAATTTTTAACTTCTCAATACTGTCAATTTGAAATGTATCTTGAGGCTCAAAAATTAAGGTTCCATCGCGATCTAAAAAGGCGTATTTCTTTGACTCCAATTTATTCAAAATTACATTCTGGTACACTTTAATAAATCGTTTCATCTGGCCAGTAGTTCCAATGGTTAAGCGAAGCGTATTTTCTATATTTGTTTTATCTTGAGGACGTACTAAAATACCATTCTCTTTTAAAATTCTTTCTTCCTGCTCCTGAATTGGTCTATAAAGTAGAAAATTACCTGCAGACTTATAAAAAGTGATGCCATTCTTGGTAAAAAATTCTTCAACCATTGGTTTTGCTTGATTCATAATCTCATCTGCATACTTTTTTGCGACTTTCTGATCATCAAGTGCTGCAATCGAAGCTACATAAGCTATCATATTTACATCATATGGACCGCGCACTTTCAAAAGTTCATTAATATAATTACTTGAAGCGACAATGTAACCAACCCGAAGAGATGGAAGACCAAAAGCTTTCGATAGAGTTCTTAATACAATAATATTTGGGTATTTCTTTATAAGTGGGACTGCGGTCAGGTTTGAATATTCAAAATACGCTTCATCTACAAGGATTATTGCGTTAGGAGCTTTATTGACAATTTTTTCGATATTCTCAATTGATACTGGTGTACCTGTAGGATTATTTGGATTACAAATAACAATAAGCTTTACTGAATCATTAATCATTCCTACTACTTCTTCCAAAGGAAATGACAAATTCTGTTTTGGGTACAAGGGACGCAATATCTTATTTCCTACTATTTGGGCTGACTGAGAGAACATTGCAAAGCTTGGAGTTGGGATTATCACACTATCACCGGCATCTGTAAATGTTCGGAAAATGAGATCTATTGCCTGATCTGATCCATTTGTAATCATAATCTGGTCTTTATTTACGCCAACATAGCAAGCTAATTTACCTTCGAGATCTCCATACTCCGGATAAAGCTGTAATTTGTTTGATTTTAATAGCTGTTGAATAGATTTTTGTACCTTTAATGAGGGTGAAAGTGTTCGCTCATTAAAATCTAACAGTATTCCACTAAATGCACGCCGTCCAGATAGTGGCGGATTATAAGATTTCATTTCCTTTATTCTTTGCAATGCTAAATTTTTCATGAGTTTAAAATCTTATAGATACAGAATTTTTGTGTGCAGGCAATTGTTCTATCACAGCAACTATCTCAATCGTATTTTTTATTTGTCTCAATCCTTCTTTGGTACATCTCTGTACCTGCATCCATTTTCCATAAGCATCTACTCCTAAAGGTGGATACATTTTAGCCATTCCACCTGTTGGTAAAACGTGATTAGCACCTGTTGCATAATCACCGGTTGCTTTTGAAGTCCAATCTCCAAGAAAAACTGACCCTGCATTTGTGATCTTTTTGACTAATGCTTCAGGATTTCTTGTCATAATTTCCAAATGCTCTGGAGCATACTCATTGGTAAACGCGATTGCTTCATCAAGTGAATCTACTACAGCAAATAATCCATATCTTTTTATAGATTCTCTAGCTCGTTCTTCCGTTGAAAGTTTAGGCAGTTGTTTTTCAATTTCTTTAATGGTTTGCTCTGCAACCTCTTGAAAGGTTGTAATTAATACACAAGCAGAATCTTCACCGTGTTCGCCATCTGCCAGTAAATCGGCAGCAATATACGCAGGATTTGCGGTTTCATCTGCTACTACAAAAACCTCTGATGGACCAGCAGGCATATCAATACTTATAGTTTCAAGAGCCAACATCTTTGCTGCAGTAACATAAGAATTTCCTGCTCCAAAAATTTTATAAACATTAGGTATGGTTTCTGTGCCATAGGTCATTGCAGCAATAGCTTCCGCTCCACCTGTTTTATAAATCTTTGTTAGACCAATCATGTCGGCTGCTACAAGCGTAGGAGCGGGGATTTGACCATTTCCTCTGGCAGGTGAACACATAATTATTTCTTTACATCCAGCAATCTGTGCTGGAATAGCACTCATGAGGACTGAAGATGGATAAATAGCTTTACCACCAGGAATATAAAGCCCAACTTTCTCTATTGGTCGCCATTCTCTCCATACTGAAATTCCCTTTTCAGAATTAACTACCGTATCTTTTTTCGTAGGTAGTTGTGCTTGATGTACAGCAGTAATGTTCTTTATCATCTGCTTAATTCCTGAAATAAATTCTTCGCTTACTTCTTTATATGCTTCCTTTATCTCCGCTTTAGATACTAAAAGCGATTTATAGTTTTCCTCTCCAAATCTTCTTTTGTAATCATCAATAAGCACTTTATCGCCATACTTCCGGACAGCCTCCATTGTCATTCGGACTTTAGGCATAATTTCAGGATTAGTTCCAGTAGAACGCCTAACAATTCTTTGGTAATCCTTTTTTGATAAATCCTTTAAATTTATAACTTTCATAATGCCTCTTTAAATAATCATTTTCTCTATCGGCAAAACAATAATTCCTGATGCGCCGACATTTTTGAGTTTTTCGATTGTTTCCCAAAACATGTCTTCTTTTATTACTGTTTGTATTGAGAACCATCCTTTTGTTGCTAAAGAAGAAACTGTAGGAGATTTTAAACCTGGAATAATCTTTTTTATTTTAGGAAGCACTTTTTCTGGTGCGTTCATCATTACATATTTATAATCTTTTGCAGAAAGCACACCCTTAAAACGCATTATTAGCTTTTCTAACAAATCTTTTTTGTGGTTTTTTAAAGTCTTTTCATTAGTGATTAAAACTGCTTCAGAATCATAAACTTTTGTTAGTGCTCTAAGGTCGTTTAAAACAAGAGTGCTGCCTGTAGATGTCAAATCAACTATCGCTTGCGCCACACCTAACGCGGGAGCAATTTCTACCGATCCGCTAATATTTACTACTTCTACAGGTATATTATTTTCTTTAAAAAATCTCTTTGTTGATTCAGGATATGATGTTGCAATCGTTTTACCTTTAAGTTCTTTTATGTCCTTAATTTCTGACTCCTTCGGTACAGCTACCGTTAAAGAACAAAATCCATACCGTAAATTGAGTAATTTTTTAATCTTTGGACTTTCTTCGTTTAGTATATTTTGTCCAAGAATTCCAAGATCAACAGTTCCAGAAGCAACATAATCTGGAATATCATCATCCCGCACGTAAATAATTTCTAAAGGAAAATTTCTACATGATGCTAAAAGCCTTTGTTTATAACTTTCAAATTCAAGGCCAGATTTACGCAAAAACTCAAGCGTTTCATCGGTTAAACGCCCTTGTTTTTGTACTGCCAGTTTTAAATTTTTATCATTTATATTTGCCATATATTTATTTACAAAAATCCCGCCTGTTTTGGCGGGATGAATTGCTTGTTCCTTGATTAGCTTCTAACCAGCATCATTCACACCGCCCACAAGCGATGTGTTATGATGGTCTAATTTTTTATTTAAATTTTCCATATTTTATTTTTTATATATTCTTTTTAATATAAGTCTGTATCCTCCCATACCGTTTGTTAACCATTTATTAATTCTTGCAATCGTGGTACTGCTCATTCCCGTTTCTTTTTCTATTTTTCCGTATGGAATTTTTTTATCAAGCATCCGAGCTACTTTCCATCTGTTAGCAAACTCTTTTATTTCCGGCTCAGTTAATAAATCTCTCAAAAACTTTTTGCACTCGCTAACTGTTTTTAATGAAAGAATAGCCTCAAAAAGCTCTTTTGAATCCTTATCTACGCTATAATTCATGCTTTACTAAGATAAAGTATATTACTTTATCTTAGTAAAGTCAAGTGGTTAGAATTGCTCTGAATTACAAAGCGAGGAGTAATCTTTTATCATCATGAGAGTAAGTGAAAAAAGAGTATATTTAAAGAATGCGCTGAGGCACGTTGCAAATAAAAAAAAGGTTACTCCGAGCCATAAATCATGAAGAGTTTTATTTTTTCATAAAGCTTTCAAAAACTTCTATGATTTTGGGTAAAGTAAGTTTGGTTCCTTTCATTTTTGGATTTTTTGAACTCCCGTTTAAAAGAAGTTTTTTGGAAACGTGCAAAAACCATGTAGCCTGCGGATCCATTTTTTTAAGCTGTTCATAAATATTGGTTAAGTCCACATTTTTTTCTTTTTTATTTTTCTTCTTTTCAAACTCATAAGAGGAGCATGGTTTTGCCTTTATTCTTACAAAACCGTTATTAGGGTCCTTTCTCATTACAACTTCGTAGCCTTTCTTCTGTGCTATATCAAGCACCATGTCATTCACGGTTTCAACTGCCATGCCTTGTCCCCATTGTGTTTTAAATTCTACTGCCTTGTCCTTCATTTCGTGCTCCGCCCAAACCCTATTTTCAAAAGTATGAAACAGCGCATTCAAACAAAGAATTCCGATTTCTACATATTTATCATCATTACCCGGAAATTCCAGCTTCAGTCCGTCCATTATTCTAAAAAGTGAAACATCATGATATAAAGCCAATGTATCTTTATAATAAACTTCCTGGAAGTGATCGTCCTGCACAACCACGCTCACAATTCGTTTCAACGCTTCCTGTTTTATTTCATTTTGCAATATATTTCCGCTTGCAAGAATATAATCAAAAACCAGGCTCGCGGCGGAAACATTACAGTCTTCTAACTGGTGATGGTCAAATTTACCAAAACCGGTATCCACGTGAACAACTTCATTGCTATTAATTCTTTCTATGTAATCGCCTTTTTTATCATAACGGCCTTCAAGTTTTTCTCCGGCCATGACAAAGCGCACCTGCGCATCCTGCCAGCCCGGAAAAAATTTCCTGATCAGCCAGATTGAAGTAATACCATCCATATCCGGAGACTTATGAGTTACAATTATTTTCATCTTTTCCAGAAATATAGTATAAAGGTTAATAAGACTATTAACAAGTACTGTTGGATTTGTTAATAATGATGAAAGTATAAAAAGAGGAATGAATTCTAAACATCCTTGGAAATTCCTGAATGGATAATTTTTAAATATTGACAACAAGTCAAAATTTCGTTTATTATATTCATATGGATCCTAAAAAGCTTTCTCCTGACCTCAAACAAATGTATGAAAAAGTAATGAGTACTCCTGTAAAGCCAGTTGCTCCTCCCAAACAACCTCTTCCTCAAAATCCTACCAATACAGCTGTGCCACAACCGCCAGCAAACACTCCACCAGCGCCTGTTACAGACAATTCTAAACCATTTGTTTTTTCCGAAAAAAACATTGAAGAAAAAAAGGAAACTCCGCTTACGCCACCCGAACAGAATATGATTTTAAATATGTCCCAACCACAAAAGAAAAGCAGCGGAATTCTGGAGGTAAGTCTTGGAATTATATTTTTTACAGCTTATACTTTCTTCTGGCTGATATTTTTTGGAATAATAAAAAAATCTTCTTTGGGCTTGTAGATTTTTAAGAGACAAATTCTACCACCGCGTCAATCAGCTTACTCATTTCAACCAGACTTGTTTTTCCGTTTTTTCTTGCTTTCAGCTCAACCATTTTTCCGTTTTTTTCCGATACTACCATTCTTAAAGGAATACCAATTAGGTCACAATCGGCAAACTTTTCGCCAGCGCTTTTATTCTCTCTGTCATCATATAAAACCTCTACCCCGTTTTTTTTGAGAAGCTCGTAAACCTGCAGTGCTTCTTTCTGAACTCCCAATCCACCCAGTGCTATTAAGTGAACAAGATAAGGAGCAACGGAAACGGGCCAAATAATGCCTGATTTGTCATGAAACATTTCAACAATTGCACCTATAAGCCTGGTCACGCCAATTCCATAACTCGCGAAATACGGATAGCTTCTTTTCCCTTTTTCATCCGTGAAAGTAACTTTCATTTTTTCGCTGT
>Ga0155147_128_pt1 | contig 25795 bp, 24 predicted proteins | sample RifCSPhighO2_01_FD_106115 | JGI IMG/M metagenome (GOLD analysis project Ga0155147, IMG submission 106115) | Candidatus Levybacteria bacterium RIFCSPHIGHO2_01_FULL_36_15
AAATGGTTAGAAAATTTTGTGGTGTTCCCGGCTGTGGGTATTTATATATTTTGGTTTGTAGTGAAATTTCAGAGAGAATTGGCGGATATATTAAAGTTGGTTGCCTGATTTTGTTGACGGCCATGGCAGTATCCTCGTGTTGATTGAGTTAGCTGCCACGGCCGTTTGCCAGTCATCTTCGTTGCCGTTCTGATGCAGGAGCGTAGGGGGTGGGCATGGGTGTTGGTGTCGGTGGCGACGGCATTGGGGTAGGGAATACAACTACCGCCCAATTCTTTATGTCTCCAGACCAATCCAAGCAGGTCAGGGGGACAAATGCATAGATGTACGTTTGTTGATTACCAACCTTGCCCACGTACATGGCTTCTTCAAACTGTTTTCTTCCGAATACGGTAACTTCATCTCCGTTCTCGAAAGATTCCAGAATACCGGTACAACCAGCTTTGTACCGTCGAATGACCGCCTTTCTATCTTTCCTGGTGAATAGTTGTGCCGTATCTTCACTATCCACAGGCTCTATCGGTACTGCCGTAAATGTTGGATATGCAGCTGGCGAGGAGGTCGGTTTTAGTGTAGGAGTGGAGCTTGGAGTTGCGGTTGGGATAGGTAGCCCAGTGCTCCAATCAATGTCAATAATTGGCAGGGCTAGGAAGTCCGCATCTGTTCGTGTCCACTCAAACAGTTCGAGCGCAGAGAACCCCGACAATTCACCATACTTCAAGTACACCCATCTTGTTTTGATGGGTTGTGGTGTTCCGACTCCCAAATCCCTATTGTATTCCACACGTCCAAGGGCTTCTGCAGCTTCCCCTCTGGGAACTCTTCCCTTATAGAAATCATCCAACGATCTAGGTCCCTTATAGATACCTGCTCCTCCACGATACCTGATATCCGTTTTTACGACGATGAGAAACGGAGTTGCGGTAGGTGGTGGTGTAGAAGTTGGGGTTGGAGTGAACGTTGGAGTGGTAGGCGTAGGCGTAGGCGAGGAGGTGATAGTTGAGGCTGTTGTAATTGTAGTTACGGGGGGTTCTGTTGTGACGTCACATCCTACTACGGCAAAAGCCAGGAAGATCAGTACCAAACTGATCCATGCGTTTCTCATGGTTAAGTCTCCTTTCGACTTTTTCTGGGGATGGTCCTTATGACTGGCTCCTTACTAACGAGTTTCATTTGCTCGCAAGCATGAGGCCAATCAAAAGAATTTTAAAAGGAGATAATTCATTTCCACCATTGGTGACTGGCTTGTCAAAGTGCAATAGACAGGTTTAAGTTTTCGAAGTAAAAACAAAGCATTTAAAGTGTGTGAGCAATGTTTTGGCAGAATATTACTTAACCCATAATAACATGTTTTAGGTCTATTAACACATTGTATTTCTATTAATGGCTTAAACAGTACTTAGCCGCATTTTAGTTGTAACTACAAGGAATAACAGTTAGTTAAATCCAAGTATTTTAAAACATTGCACATGCCAAAAACCCATAGTATAATCCGATCAGTATGTACGTGGCAAAGAAAGAAGTAATAATAATCATTATAATATACCTTATAGTCATAGAAATAGCATTTGGTAAATTAGGTATAATTAACAGAAATGTTTATGCTGCAAACCCGGGTTGGATAACATCCTGTAATTATTCACATTCATTACCTGATGACCCAATTGTATTTCCGGGAAAGGTTGACGTGTCACCTTTACATGATTTTTTCGGGTCTAAAACCGCGAATGCTTTTACTGATTCAATAAATATTCATTCTGGCGATACAACCTGCTTAATGAAAAATGATAAATCAGCGTACTGGGTGCCTGCTTTATTTAAGAATAACGAAAGAATTTTGCCCGTAGGTACAAACAAGAATATTTTAATTTATTACCGAAAGGCCGGTGTAAAATCCAATACAATTTTATCAACTATTCCTGATGGTTTAAAAATGATTGTAGGAAATAGTCATGCAAAATCGATAATGGAAAACGGAAGTATATTAGGTGGACGGATTAATTTTAAATGTGGTCCCGGCTCTGGAAAAGACTTATCTTATCCTCCGGCTAAATGTGCATCCGGAATAATGGTTGTCAGCTATACATTTCCTAACTGCTGGGATGGAATAAATTTAGATAGTGCAAATCATCAATCTCACATGGCTTACCCTTTAAAAGGAAATTGTCCTTCCACTCATCCTGTAGCTATACCACAGATACAAACATATATAAGATATTCTGTAGGTACAGATCCAATAGGTAACGTAACTTTATCAAGCGGACCATTTTTCACAGCTCATATGGACTTTTTTAACGGATGGGATTCTGAAGCCTTAAAAAGTTTAATAACCAAATGTATTAATGGCGGACAAGACTGCGGTAAAAATCCTATTCTTTAATTTTAATTAATAGAAAAATATCGATGTGCTTCTAAAAAAATCTAAATCCATCTATTAGATTCTTCTCATATATTTTCTCAGTTTTGTTGTCTCTTGGGTAAGAAGTTGTAAATATCAAAATATCGTTATTTAATCCGAAAAAATAGTATATGGTAATTATAGTAGGAACTTTGTTTGTCGTACCCATACCCTCACCTCTGCACATAATTACTGTAGACTCATCTTTTTTAAATTCGGAGGTTTCCATTTCATTTGAGGTAATATATGGCTCATTTACAAGATTTTGACACTCTTCTTTTGAAATCTCTTTCATTGTAGCTTCACTTAATGATTTTTCCTTTTTTAATAAACGGATATCAGCGTATGAAACTAAGATAGTGTCATTTTTTGTAGCAAAAGATTTATAGGCGCCAAGTTTTCGGGGAATTTCTTCCCAACCGTTAAAGTTTGTGATGATAAACCGATAATTGATATCTATATGGTTCGACTTGTTCAGATACCATGCACCATATGAAATAATGATGATAATTAAAACAGCAATAAGAAATTTATTCATATTTCGATAATATTATTTTAGGCAGAGTCGGGAATGATTGTAAATAACAATAACGATTTGAAGTAATAATTGTATTGGTGAGCCGCCTGTCCCTCAGGTGGAACCCCAAATACTGTTTGATAGCCTCATTTCCACTTTTGAGAAGCTAAAAGAGCTTGGCTTTACGTATTATAACGGCAAAGTGGTAGTAATTGAAGATATTGAGGAGGATAAACATGTTTAGCTCCTCACTTTACGACGAAACGACCTTTTACGATCAGTTTACGAGGGATTTACTTCACTGTTCCAGTGAAGTCGTAATTGATTGTCCATTTATCACAAGCGAGAGAACTAGAACGCTATACCCGATATTTGAAAGGCTAATTAACCGTGGAATAAGAGTGTATGTTTTCACTAGGGATCCTAAAGAGCATCTTGAGTCAATGGAAGACCAATCTGAGTCTGAAATCAGGCGATTCGAGCAGTTGGGTGTTCAGGTCTTTCTTTGCCTTGGAAATCACCATAGAAAGCTCGCTATTTTAGACAGACAAATTCTTTGGGAAGGAAGTTTGAATATCTTATCTCAAACATATAGTCGGGAAATAATGCGCCGAATTGACGGGCAGGATTATGCTATTGAAATGTTTAATTTCTTAAGGCTAAATAGGTTTATTGGAGGATTATAGCTATAATAGTAACCAATATGGCAAAAACTAAAGATCAATTTGAAAAAGATGTAGTAAGAGTAATAGACTATCTTAAGAAAACCGATCCAGCAAACGCAACTCGGGAAAAGGCAATTGAAATGTTGAGTGACATGCAGGCTTTGGCGCATCTAATCGCCCATAAAGTAGTGGAAGACGAACAGGAAAAGAGTTAAAACGGAAGGATTTCAGAGGATTTTACTTTAAGAGCTTTAGCTATCTGCTCCAGAATATCCATAGAGGGATTTACCTCTCCCCGCTCAATTCGAGCGAAGTAGTTAACACTTATTGCAGATTTTTCAGCTACATCAAGCTGAGTTAATCCGGCTTTTTTCCTGGCCTTTTTGATGTTTTGGCCGAGTTGTTTCTGACTATCCACATTTATTATTATAGCCGTTTCCTTATAATTTGTGAAAAAACCTATAAAAGGCTAAAATACAGGCTAGATTGGACTAATTTATGAAATTAATAAGCTTTCAGATAAAAGGATTCAAATCCGTGATAGACAGCGCCGTGTGTAGTTTGTCCGAGAATGACAATACTACTGTATTAGCTGGACAGAACGAAGCAGGTAAAAGCGCTGTTTTAGAAGCTTTAGATTTCTTTAAAAATGGACCAGGAACAGACTTTGTGAAACTGCAGAAGAGGTTAGATTCACCTAATACAGAGGTCATTTGTACATTTAATCTAAATAACGAGGATATTGTCAAATTGAAAGAAGGCTTTAACGACGAGAAAATAAACAACTTTTACAAAAGTAAGAAATCAATTACCGTTAAAAGAACATGGCAAGAGGGAAGCTCTCCCACCGGTGACTTAACTGTAGAAGACAGCACATTCGATTCATTGAAATTTGACGAGGTCAAAAAACAAGGCAAAGAGGAATCAACTGTTGACAGAAATGCGGTTATAGAAGCTCTTAAACTGAAGATCATAGAAAACCTTCCATCCATAACTTTGTATAGGCAATTTACTGACTTCCTTCCGTCCGAAATTTTAGTTTCTGACATTCCAACAAACGCTGCGGTGTTAGATTTTGAAAAGGTTTTCAATGTTAATCTTACTCAAATTGCAAATATTACTGATCCCCGTCAGTTAACTTCTACGAAGGAATCTCTTCAAGACAAAGCAACTGATGACTTTAATAAATCATGGTCACAAAAAATTAGTTTATCTGATGACACGAAGTATAAGTATGCGATCGAGGTTAATCAGCAGGAGCCGAAAAAGATTATATTTATGATTAAAGGCTCAGACGGCAAGCCACTATATCTCGAGCAGAAAAGTATGGGGTTTAGATGGTTCAGTGCATTTCATCTAAGGCTAAGGGCGTTAGGTCTGGATAAGAGCAGTAATTCTAACTCGATTTTATTGGTCGATGAGCCTGGACAAAATCTTCATGAAAAGGCCCAGCTCGATGCAAAGAAAGTTTTGGAGGAGCTTGCTTCAAAAGGGATTCAGATAATCTATTCAACTCATAATGCAAGGTTAATTGGAACCGAGGGTGCTGAATATCTCAGAATTAGACTCGTCTCAAATTCTAAAATAAATGGTACAAAAGTAGAAACGATAAGCCAATTCTCCTCAAGACCTGATAATGGAAATCTTGACGCCCTTTCTCCAATAATTACCGCCATGGGATTATCTGGAATAACATCTTTTGTTGAGCCCAATAGATTCAATGTTGTTGTGGAAGGTATAACAGATCATTACTACTTAACGGCCCTTAAACACATGTTAAAAAAAGACAAAAGACTATTCTTTGTTCCAGCGGTAGGTGTCAGCAATGTACCGAATGTTGTGAGTGTGCTTCAAGGATGGGGTTACAACTACAGAGCGGTTTTTGACGATGATAAAAATACCGGAAGAAAGACATACAACTTGTTAAAAAAAGAATTCTTTGATGATAAAGATGATTTAGCACATGAATACATTTATAAAATTAAGGACTGTAATGGAATAGAGGATGTATTTAGTAAAACTGATTTTTATAAATTCGTTTTAAAGAAAGATGAAGAGTTAGCCAATTCTTCTATTAATTCAGTTTTAGCCGCTGGTAAGAAGGAAATAATTGCGCGAGAATTTCTTGATTATGTTGTCAATAATGTAATATCTTTAGACTCGGTTAGTATGTCTCAAGTAAAAGCGATTTTTGATTGGTTATATCAAAAGTTTGGAATTACAACTAATTAATGCTGAATGATTTTTGCATCAGTGAATGAAACTGAACTTCTAAAATATCTGATTGACTAAGCATTTTGCTTTTGAGTACATCCACTTTCGTAGCAGTTGCAACAAATTCATTTTGGAGATCAATCGGTGGAGTAATCATCATAATCCTTTCGAATGCACCCTTAGTTAATATCTTCTTCATGCCTCTTGTTGCCTGATTTTGAATATATAATTTAGAGAATTTAAAAAGCCAATATAGGAAAACTGAGTTTATTTTGTCATTTGGTTGAATTGCATTAATTTGTTGATTAAATGATACTTCTCTATTGGTAATTGCTGCACGGCCAATTGACTCAATACTTCCAGCTATGCAGGCTACTAAAATAGCACCTGGTTTAACAAATCTAGCCCTTTTTAAACCAGTTTCCGATAGATATTCTGTTGCAGTAGATAAATATATTTTATTAGCAACAATATTGTCAGTTTTAATCCATTCTATAAATTCTGAGGAATAGTTACCAATATTATTGCGGGGTGGTGTGTTTCCAGTAATTACTTCACCAAATTGCTTAAGAGATTTCTTCTCCCAATTTTTAGAGTTATCCATTGGATCGCCAAACATCTCTAAAAAAACTGATTTCAGATATTCGTCTAATAGATCTACTGTTTGTTTTCTTTTTTGATAAATTAAATCAGCCTTATCAAGCGTTTCTACAATATTTTTTTGCTCGTCTATTGACGGAAGGTTGATCTTTTCATTAGATAGGTATCGATCGAGCTGAAGATTGATTATGCCTGTAGTTTTGTTTTGATAAGCAAGAGTTTTTTTACTTATATGTAGAAAATACAATCCATAAAAAAGATACTTTGAATATATATCCGAAGACGGACGAAGTATTGATGTAAAGTTATTACATAAATAGTCTTTTCCATCACTGACATCGAAGTAAACCACCCTACCAACAGGCTGCGTGGGGCTACCTCCTGATTTCTCAATTATTACATCACCCTGAATAAGTTTTTTCTTGGCGACTTTTGAATTAGATACATTACGGAGAGCTAATTTATCAAGATTTAATTTACCTTCGTTAGTGAAATTTGTCGTTCGGATTACTCCAATGCTATGATCAGAAATAGGATCTAAACCCCATTCTCCAGTTATTTTTTCAGAAATTAAATCTTTGACTAGAACATAATTACTCATATAACTTGTTTCTTTAAATCACTTAATCCTTGAATGATTTCATTTTCTAATAATTCGATGTTATTAAGCAGCGTTTTTGGATCTTTATATTTAATTTGAACGTAATCATTTGTTTTATATCTGGATATAGCTAGATCGTAATTATTTTTTTCAATCTCATTTTTATCTACAGAGAAAAACTTATTACTTCGGTTGTTGCCTGCTTGTTCTTTTCTGTGTTTCCATTTTTCAACAATGTCTGGAATATCATTGTCTGCAATTTTTGTTCTTTTATCATCAAGACTAAATCCATCAGCTTTCATGTCATAAAACCAGACTTTTTCTGTTTCACCACCTTTAACGAAGAGAAGAATTGCAGTGCTCACCCCAGCATACGGTTTAAATACGCCACTAGGCAGTGAAATAACACCTTGAAGTTCACAGTCATTGAGAAGCATCTTTCTGGCCATCTTATGGGCATTACTGGAACCGAAAAGTACTCCATCGGGAACAATCATGCCAGCTCGACCGCCGATTTTGAGTGATTTAATAATTCTGTTTATGAAAAGAAGCTCTGTCTTTGTGGTTGGAAGTGACAAGGATTCATTGATATCTCCTTTATCAATACTGCCTTTAAAAGGAGGATTGGCCATGATGACGTCAAAATAGTTATCCTCGTCGTATTTCTTGGAGAGAGTGTCTTTTTGTTCAATATTAGGAATTGAAATGCCGTGCATCATCAAGTTCATAAGTCCAATTCGAACCATGCTGTCATCCATGTCATAGCCGTAGAAAGTTTTTTCTTTGAGTTGTGACCATTGACGTTCATCGGTGAGTTTGTCTCCCACTGTTCCACGAGTAAGTCCATTTTCATCAGTAATTTGGTGTTCTTTGCTCGTGTACTGCGTTAGAATATGTTGATATGCTCCTAGTAAGAATCCACCAGTTCCACAGGCTGGATCACAAATTGAATCTCCAAGCTTTGGGTCAACCAATTCACAAATTAACTGAATGATATGTCTTGGTGTACGAAACTGTCCAAGTTTCCCTGCACTAGTTATTTCAGATAATAAATACTCGTAAACATCCCCTTGAGTATCTTGAAATCCTTGTCCTTTTGATTCTTGATTTGATATTTCTTCAAATATTTCATCAATGATATTAACTGCCTCAACCACTAAAGAAGGTTTAGAAATGATAAATACTGCATTGCCCATGTGTTTAGCGAAAGCACTATTGCTTGAGTTAAGAGTCTTTAAGAACGGAAATACTTTCGTCTGAATATGCGTCAGCATTTCGCCACCCTCCATATGTCGGAAGTGACTCCATCTCATAACTTCATTTTCACCAGAAAAATATGACTTATACGATTCACCGGTGAATTCCGCATCTAGTTTTTTCTTTAAATCGAGTTGATCCAATCGCTTCATAAAAAGAAGATAAGAGATTTGCTCAATTGCTGTAAGTGGATTTGAAATTCCTCCACTCCAGAACTTATCCCAAAGACGATCTATTGATGATTTAATGGTTGTATTAAGCATATTGAAATATTTGTTCGGTAAACTGTAGGACTTCTTGCTGCATACGTTTGTCAAACAACCCTAAAAATCCCTTCTCATGTAATTTAGTAAAAGGTTCCTGAACCAAATCTCTTTTAGTAAGAGCCCCATTCTCAATAATAAAAGTTTGAAGTGTTTGTAAAAACTGTATTTGTTTCGCTGAAAGAGTATTATGATCCGCTATAAACTCAGCAAAAGCTTCTGATACTTTCTCAGGGAAAGTAACTAGTCCACCGATACCCATTATGTATTTAATAAGATCCAGGAAGCTAACTCTTCGTGCATCGTATGCTTTCTGTAAATTTTCTTCAGTAGGATATGGCTCATATTCTGATAGAGTTTGGGCTAATTCTTCTATTTCCTCTCCACTAATACTTTCGCCACTTTTTATTTTCCTTAAAGTGTCATTTTCTTCTTCTAATTTCTTTACAAGTACTTCTACTTTTTCTCGGTACTTTTTAATAGTGACCCGCTCATTCGATGGACCGAACTTAATAAAAGTCTTTTCTGAAGTTAAGTCACGTAAGTCGAAAGAATCCTGCTGTGGTTTTATACCTTCCTCCCGATACTTCATTAGTGGCGAGATTTTTGTTATGAGTCTATCAAGATCATTTTCATCAGCTTTAGCTAAATATCCGGCGTTGAGAACAGCCTCAATAAGATCTTGCTCTCTCGCCACAATATTAACCGAAAGAGGTAAATCAGAAATCATTTCAGTTATAACGTCTTCAAGAGTATTGAGTTTTTTATCTTTTGAATCTCCAAGACTCAGTTTCGCGATTGAATACTGAATAACTTTAATTTCAAAACTCATAGCATCATAATCTTCACCAGTACGGGTTCTCATCAGTGGTGCAATAACTTTTTGTAGGAACAAAACTCTATCTTCATCTAATCTATTCCAAAACTGTTCATCGAGTGTTTCCAGCGTACTTTTTGAGTCAAGTATTACCACATTATTTTCTGGCAGTTTCGCGATATCCTCTTTTAGCTTTTGAATAGTATCTGTTGACACTTGATCATTGTTAAGACTTTGAGCAACTAAAAGTTTTTCAATTCTAGTTTCAAACAACCTAACTGGTATAGGTTTCGACGGTCTATCAATCTTGCCAGTTGGATTCATCTCGAAATATTCAAAATTCTCCCAACAATCCATAATTAAAAATTTATCCTTTTCCTTACACCAAGGTTTTAGTTTTTTAGGTTCAAGGAGTCTAGTTCCTCGACCAATCATTTGCCAGAATTTAGTGTAAGAAAATACTGGTTTAGCAAAGACAAGATTTACAAGTTCCCTGACATCAATGCCTGTATCTAACATATCTACGCTAATTGCTATTCTTGGAAAGTCTTTATTTATAAATTGATCGAGAAGACCACCCTTTCCGTATACTCGAGCGTCATCCGAAACGATTACTTTTGCAAGATTACCTTTATGTTCAGGATATAAATCATCAAATACATCCTGTAAACGTCTAGCATGTTTCATGGTCATAGCGAAAAATACTGATTTACCTGGCAAAGTCCCACTAATGTCTTTAATAGATTCCTCCATAAATTCCTGAACAATAAGAGCGTTAGTTCCTCTATTCGTCACTTTCTTCTCAAGATCGGTTCCTTCGTAGTTAATTTCTTCAGGCTCTTTACCATCAGCTAGCAGTTTCTGCTGCTCGCCAAGTGAAATGTTATTTTTTCGTATTCCTTCTTTTTGAAACTTAGTTCTGATTTTTAAAGCTTCATAATCACATAGATAAGGCGGTTTGTTATTAATCGCTTCTTCATAAGAGTAAGCAAAAGTAGGCATCCCATCTTCACAATTAAATAAACTAAATGTGTTATGTTCAACCGCGTCTTTTGGAGTGGCAGTTAATCCAAGTTGAATAGCATCAAAATAGTCAAAGATATTTTTGTAAATGTTATAGATAGATCTATGACTTTCATCAGCTACAATCATGTCAAAGAAATGAGGACTTAAAGGACAATCTTTGTTTTCAATAATATTAAGCATAGTTGGATATGTAGCAGCATAAACTCGTCTATCCGTCGCAATTTCAGTTTCTCCAATTTTAGGCCAGACTGGAGCATTAGGAAGATATTCCTTAAAAGCGTCTAGCGCTTGGTTACGTAAAGCAATTCGATCCACAAGAAACAATACCCGCTGGACTCGATTAGTTCTCATTAGAACATCAACCATCGAGACACACGTTCTTGTTTTACCTGTTCCTGTTGCCATAACAAGTAGAGCCTTCCTCTTACCTTTATCAAGGCTTTCAAATATCGATCGAATGGCTTCAATTTGATAAGGACGATTAGAAATATCACGATCGATAAGTTCTTGGGAGATTGGTTTTTCGTTTTTTCTTAAAAATAGGAGCCTCTCCAGATCTTTTCTGGTGGGAAATCCGTAAACTTTTCTAGGTGGAAATTTTTCAGTGTTCCAAAAATAAATTTCATTCCCATTCGTATAGAAAACAAAAGGCATTTCTCCTTTGGAGTTCTTTTGAATATTGACCGCGTATTGTTTTGCCTGTTCTTGACCAATTCGCGCATCTCTAGAAGTTTTCTTTGCCTCAACTACAGCAAGTGGGTAGCCATCCTCACCAAGAAGTACATAGTCAGCGTATTGAAAACCCTGATACTCGTGTTCAGGTTCTTCAACACCTTCTGGTAAACCAACCCAAATATCAAGTTCTGAAGTGACTTGAGATGGATTATTTACGTCCCAACCAGCTTTCTGGAGACGTAAATCAATTATTTCCCTTCGTGTTTTTGCCTCATTCTGAAACATAAATTCCTAACTATAATTAGAAGCTCTTCAACGATTATAGCTATTATTGGCTCAATAATCACTTAGTTCATTCTATTGTAAGAAGGTTCTGGGATTAACCGGTATTCCAAAAACTTTTATTTGAAAGTGTAAATGTGGTCCTGTAGACCAGCCTGTACTCCCTTCCCTGCCAATAACCTGCCCAAGTACTACATCTTGACCTTTAACGACGAAAATACGGTCTAGATGGGCGTAAACGGTCGTTACATTATCCCCATGATCAATGATGATGTGTTTCCCGAATCCCCAAAAGATTTCGCCAGCATAAACTACCTTACCAGGCATAAATGGAGTTATGGGATCACCTCTATTGCTTGCAATATCGATTCCGGTATGAAACGGTTGGTATAGGCTTGATTCTCCAAATTCTAAAGTAATTATTCCGGTGGTAGGCCAGTAGAATGGGCCTCTAAGTGTTTTAACCACACCTCCGGTTAACGGATCATGAATCTCAATGCTAGCCGAAATTTCATTTTCTGTAACAAGTCTATCGGAAATGATGTCTATTCCAGCGTGAGTTAGTAGAATGACCGCGATTATGGGCAGAGAAAGAGTAAATAGAAACGCGGTAAGTAGGTAGGTTAATTCTTTTCTAAATGAGAAGACATTCCACCATAAAAAGAGGTTCATCTTAAAAGATACCTCTCGGCAGGGTGAGTGGTAATCAAGGGATGTTCCTTTTCAGATGCGACAATCTTGATAGCGACATGATTTTGATCTGCAACAATTAATGCTTCGCCTTTGTCACAAGTCAGCAAAAACTTTTGCTCGTATTCACTTAAGTTAAATTCCTCAACAACTCCTCTTATAGTGGTAGTATCTTGCCTCATCAAGATTCTGAGCGAGGCTTGAGAAGCAATTGCTTTTCCGTACTCGTTATTCAAAAAGTCGTTTGCTTGTTGAGAAATGATACTTACCCCCAAGTAGTATTTTCTAGCTCTACGAGTAAGTCCTGCAACAAACCGGGCACTTTCTTCATGCTGTAAAAGCAACCATCCTTCGTCAATTACGAGGAGTCGTTTGCAAGGATCGGTTTTAACTTGGTTGTAGACAAAATTGGCTACTATAACCATCATGATTTGTCTTAATGACTCTGGAAGATCCTTGATATCAAATATTACTAATCGATTGTCGAGCCTAATATTGGTTTGACTATCAAATACTGTGGACAAGGATCCTTTAACAAATTTTTCCAATCGAGTGGCGAGTTTAACTTGTCCTTCCTCTGTGAGGGTTTTGTATAAATCTTTCAATAAAGGGTATGGTTTATCTTTTCCATTGGTTGATCTTAATGACCAACCGAATTTCTTATAAGTTTTGATGATTGATTTATCGATACTTGCTTTTTCTTCTGGTGTTAGACCTTCTGCCATAAGGGAAATTACCTCTGTAAGGTCTTGTATGTGTTCAGCTAGACTGTTTTCTTCACCATAGGAACTCATAGAAAAGTCGAATGGATTTATCTTTTCTTGCGACTTCACTGAGAGCTTTATATAGGTTCCTTTTAATGATTCTGATAACTGTTTGTATTCACGCTCGGGGTCAACAACAATTACCCTAGTTTTCTGCATGAGTTGCCTAAGAATCTCCACTTTTGCGGCATAACTCTTCCCGCTTCCCGATTGAGCGAATATTATTGAATTGGCATTATTTAAAGAAAAGCGGTCTATCATAACTAAGGAATTATTTGATTTATTTATTCCATAAAGTATCCCGGACTCTTGAACCAACTCTGAGGAAGTGAACGGAAATGTTAATGCGGCAGATGAGCTATCCAAGTTTCTCTTTTGAGATAGTTGGTTTTCTCCTCTGGGAAGTACAGACTGTAAACCTTCTAATTGTTGGAACATGGAGACTTTTGTATAAAACAATTTTGTCGCAAGTACAGTTTCAAGTAAGGTCGTGGTTTTATTTAATTCAATTAGTGAATCCGCATTTATGGTGATATAGATTGCGATCTGAAACAACTTTTCTTGTCCACGCAAGATTCTGTCCTTTAACTGGATTGCAGACTCTAAGGGATCGGTAATTTCTGAGCCAACAATTTTACCTTGTTGAATCATGACTCTTCTAGTTGATTCTAGCTCCGTAATTTTCCTGGAGAGTTTAGGTAGTGCCATCAAAGGATCGACTAGCTCAATATGATAGGAAATATCAACGTTATGATTGAAATTAATAAGCATATTTAACCAGCCTGTTGAAGCCACGTATGGGTAACCTGAAATGAATAGTGTTCTTAGGTATTTATTATCCAAAACTAAATAGTTTGGATGTTCCTCTAGTCCAGAGTAAGAAATCAAATCCACCTGATCTTGACCAGCAAATTCCCAGGCTAGTTTCTTTTTCGGTTCAAGTTTGACCTTTATGCTCTTGGCTATCTGCTTTTTAATTGTTGTACGTAAGTTAGTAAGCATAGTTGTTGTTAAATAAGACTTGGAACGTCTTCTCCTTTAATGGCTGATTCTTGGCTAGGGTTGGATTGTAGAAGCTGTAGAACAGTTCAAGAATCTCTAGGTTTCCTAGTTCGCGCGTTTTCATGCCTAATCTTTCAAGGCCTTTCGTGACGATATCCTGATTTAGTTGTATTTGTTCCTTGATCAAAGGGAAATCGTGCTTACCATCTTCAGGTTCATAAGGAATAACTATAAAGAACCGTCTAGAAAGTATTTTGTTGCCTGATACTAGCTTTTTAATGAATTCACTGTAATTGGACAACTGATCTTTATAAACTTGTTCGGTCTCGTGGTTATTTTGTTTCATGAAGGTTTCTAAATACCCGTCAATATCAACCTCTCTAATGCGAATCACGATTTGAACTGGGCATGGTAGAGAATTAAGGAAGTTTTGGAAGTTATCGATTAAGACATCTTGCTCGTCCTCACTTTTCAACTCAAAGTTTACAGCTGAGGACTCGAGAATTACCCGATATTTATCTCCCGGTAATACCAAAACCCCATCTCTTACTTCCTTGATTCGAATTTGTCTTCTGGTGGAGGTCTTATTCATAGGCTTGTACAACTAATACTCCTTTTCTATTAAATCTAAAATTAAGGCGAGGTTTTTTAACCCCTATTTGAATTCCGAGCTTTTGGACACTCTCAGAAACGGATGAGGAATCATCAGTAGTTTTAGATGTTCGAGCCAGTTTACGTTTAATTATTTTAGGTACTTCAGTAAGTATTACATCCCGAAGGAAAAGGTCGTTTTTATTGTAAAGGTAGTGGTGAGGTCTAAACCAATATGAAGCTAAGATGATTATCCAATTAAGCACGACTCGCTCCTTGATTCTGAGAGACAATAAAAAGAACCCCAGAAAAGTAAATGCAATTAAAGGGATTTTGTAAGGCGAAAATTGAAGCCGGGTTGGAAGAACTGAATAGATAAATGTGCCTATAAAAACAGGAGCTAGAAGCAAAATGATCTGCATTAAATTCAGATTTCCGGCGATTTTATCTTCGACGGTTGTGATTTGTGCTGGAATAGATGTTGTTCTCATGCTCTTACTACCTTTCTTGGCAATTTAATTGCCTTATCAGCTATTGCAGAGGCTGCATTTTCGGACTGTTTTGCATTTATGACGTTTACTATCTGACCACCAATTTTTTTAATCATTGAACGCCCAGTGTTATAAAACATTAATTGCATCATGATTGATTGAGTTTTCAGAAGCGTAAGAAGTAGGCCAACACCAACAAGGATGGAAATTAGTGGGTTTGTGTTTACTTGCTCAGACACGGTTAGGAAAGATGCTGCAAGCTGAATAATAACAACATGAACAAAAATTGAGAAAATCGTAGTAAGGTATGTTTTGGCTGAAATTTCAGCAAAGTCTGCAAACTTTGGGACTGACCAAAGTAAAAATATCAATGGAGACATTACGGCACCGAGTGCAATCACGATTAACCTAGTGATGTAAAAGAGTAAAAGTATTACGGAGATAAGCACAAACATAATCATAAAGATAAGAGTAATCAGCGATGCGGTTTCTATTGATAGAGTTGAGGGATTAAAGGCATTGGTGATCCAAGCTTGATTTAGTCCCCCTGTAGCGTTTAAAACGGCTTTGACTAGAGTATTTACAGCCATAATTATCCAATCTATTAGAAAGATGGAAGTATTGGCTCCCAAAAAGGCTAAACCGACACGAGGAAGAATTTGTTTTAACTCTACCTCTTCAAATCCAAATGTAGATGAACTCATGAATTGAAACCCTATTAAAGCAATCATTAATGCAAATAATGAATCTGCAATACCGACAATAACAATCCAAAAGTTAAAAATTACAGAGTTTGTGGAAACTTGAGGAGTGTTAGTTAAAAAACTTCCTAAGGCAGAAGTAATTGGTTTGGTAGCGCTTTGAACGATATTTTGAAGGAATGCTGCAATTGCATCTATAAGTACTTGAGTTAGCCCCTCACTTGGAACTGCCGGTTCTAACGGCTCAAGATTAATTACACTAGTATTAGAAGTGACGGTAGGGGTAGTAAAAGCGTTGGTCAAAAGTGAAGCAAAGGTATTTGCTGCCAACACCAGGACAAGACCGACTAGGGCATTCCGAATTGTTTTTTTGGCACTTTCCAAGGCATCTGGCTGTCCTGTAGAAGTGATATACAAGTAACCTCCTTTTATGAGAAAGAAAGCTGAAACTAAGGAAGCAAAGATGGTTAGAGTATTTAGAGTATTGGAAGTAAACTGTGCAACCTCGGCATTAGGTGCGGCAAAAGCAACAGAAGGATAAGCAAGAATTATTAAAGCTAAGCATATACTCAATTTTAGTTTGATCATTCTTCATTTTCTTGTCGTTCTGTTACTGACCGAATGCACCTTGCGCCAGCTGAGTGACGACATTAGTCAATACATATGCGCCCAATGTTATCGCTAAGCCAACAGCAGAATACATAATAGTCTTCTTAGATTTTTCTAGGGATTCTGGATTACCTGAACTCGTAATGTATCCAACTCCTCCCCAAACGAAGAATCCAGCAGCTAGTGTTCCTGCAAGAACTACCATGATTTGAATAATACTGGTTAGGAATGTTTGAACTTTAGTGACGTCGGCTGATTGAGCAAATGCGGGAGCAGCAAAAACTAATGCTGTAACAAGAAGAGAATTAAATATTATTAATTTTTTCATACACCACCTCCTTATAAATGTTTAGGCAGGAAGCAGTGAGCAGAGTTACAAAAAAACCACCTGTTGTGGTGGCAGAGTTTTTGGTTTCCCAAGAACTGATCGCTAATATATCAGATGGTATCAGGAAAAGCAACATTCCCATGCCCAGATTATACCCGATTTGAAACTCTAATTGCTCACATTGTTGAGGAAGTTACAACTTTTTAATCTCTAAATTTTCTACAGAGTATAATTTTACATATGAACACTCTCAATAGTGATGGGATATTTAACACTGAGGAAAACGAACAGCAAACACTATATGTTTTCAAATCAAAATCTAGTATTGTCGAGTTTGTAATAATAGAGGAAGAAATGTCTCAGCTAAATGGATTTTGCTGTGTAATTACTGAAGGTGTGGAAGATAGAAAGGTTATTTCAGACAAGTATCTTTTTAAAGAAAAAAGTGATCCTTATAATCAGGCGGAAGAATTAGATATCGCAATTGATGACTTTTTTACATGGTGTAATACCGCGGATTTTTTAGTACCTGCCACGTGTGTTGTTTTAATATACTTTTTCGTTGAGAAATGTCTTAAATTCTTAAATGAAGACTTTGCTGAGTTGTTAAATCCTCCTACAAGTAGTCTAAAACAGATGAATGGAGAAAGTAAGCTACAAGCATACCTGCGTTATATGAAATCAAATTTTTTAAATGGGCTAAGTATAAGCACAGAATTTTGGGATTATATGGAAAAAGCTAATAAGATTAGAAATAGTTATGCGCATGGAGACTGGGACAACATAAAATTTATAATTAGTGAAATTAATTTATCACACTTATTTCTTGTTATAACTAGGGTAATCGATGAGATAGAGAATCAATATCTGATTGTCGAGAATAAGAAGGTAAGTTAATAGTTAATGCAATTCCGTATTGTCTTGATGTCTCAGAAAGGATTCAAATCGAAGATATTGGATAATATATTGAATTCATAAGTGTCTTTGCTTCTTACATTGCAAGGGTTTCCGTTTCACTTCAATAAACTATGCTTCACTTTCCCTTGCAAAACTCACCCCTCTTTCAAAAGTCCATGTATCGAAGGCAGGCAACCTTAGAACTTTTAACTTTTGAGGGCACAGAGAGGAGGTTGCAGGTGATTAGTTTACCTTTTGCCAGAAATGCTTATTATCAGAACGGGAATAAACCATTAAATAAAAGTTAACTGTCTCCTCATCTTTTTGTATGGCTTTAATAAGTCTATATAAATAGTTTTTTACCCAGTCATTTGGACAGGCGCAAAGCAAAGCAGGAAATTCATGACCGGTTTTTTCTTCCCACTCTTTTCCTTCTGCATAAGAGATATAGTCCAGTATTCTTTTTCGGATTACATATCTAGGCAATCCGGGATCTATTACTTCTAAAAAGAATCTATAACTAGTTTTGTCAGCTCTCTCAACGGTAAAGTAAGCATCAGGCGCAGGTTGAATCAAGTGATCACTTTGTAATAGTTCCTCTTTGGTTAGAAATTGGATTAATTTATCATTAGAGAGACTTTTTAAATGGATATAAACATCACCTACAGTTATACAATGGTTGATGAAACGTTTTGAGTGACCTCTTTCCCTATACACCCTTTTCAATAAGTCAGACGAAAACCCATCCAAATTACTTAAATACTTCTTACTCTTCACATTCAAATAATAAATTGCAGGCTTTGTGTTCTCTCCATACTCCCGGGAATAATTTCTACTTACTAACTCACTCTTAACTAAATCTGTTAGCCAGGCTTGTATTCTTCTATAGTCTTTATGATTCAGAAGTGTTTGGATTTGGTGGCGATTGAGGAAACGGAATTTGTAGAGTAGGTGAAGTATTTCTAATTGTTTTGAGGTTGTTTTAAGTTTCATGCCCGTTGGTTTGGGCAGAGGAGGGATTGTTTATTCCCTTAAGTTTGGATTGTACATTTGTCGTCTTCCTATGTATATAGGGAAAGAGGTAAAGAAATTGGAAGAATTAGCCTTAATAATTGCGTTTTTCTGTCCTAGCGATCTAGGACAATTTAGGAGAAGGAAATTCCAGCTGCCTTTGGAGTATTTTGATCAGGGGAAATCGATTTCTTTTTAACCGCTTTCACAATCGGTTCAGCTTTGGTTTCGTATTTTAATGTGTACTTTGATCTAGATATTTCCACTACTTCAGCCACTCGCTTGTTACCTTTGATAATAGGCAAAGATATTGTTTCACCGGAGAATGGTTCTTCGGGAGTAATAGCATTGATCTTTATGTAGAAATTGTATGAAGGTAGACTGGCAATTTCACCTTCAGTGACATATGGGCTGAACTGCGGAAGGATTAATCTTTCGTCTTCAGGGTTTGACGTTCTAAAACAAATAATCGTTCCGGTATTTGCAAGAGTGACGTTTACTAGTGACTTGTCCTCAAGCTGGGAAGTTGTTTGGTGGGCAAGAATTGCACTTAGCCGGTATTTTCTCGCTTCAGAAAGGATCTGGGCAAATGCAGGTGTTGCGAAGTTTTGGAATTCGTCAACATATAAGTAAAAATCTCTTCTGGCTTCTATATCTATCCTAGCCCTCTTTAGAGCTGCTAATTGAATTTTGGTCATTATAACCACTCCGAATACTTCCGAGTTATCTTCTCCTATTTTTCCTTTGGAAAGGTTACAAAGTAGTATCTTTCCTGAGTCCATGATTTGATCAAAGTTTATTGTAGATTTTTCCTGCTCCAGAATCCGTTTTGCGGTTGGAGAGAACAAAAACCTTCCAATCTTGTTAGTAATAGGTGAAATCATTTTGACCTTTTGATAATCTCCTGCCTTGCTGAATTCATATTTCCAAAAGTCTTTTAGATTCTCATCTGCTAAGCCATTTGTTACGGATTTTCTAAACGGTTCGTTAATCAAGAGTTTATAAACAGTGAACAAAGTCGCATTGGGTACAGTAAAGGCGGTGTGAATGGTGTTTCTTAGTATGTATTCCATTCTTGGACCAGAGTATTTATCGGAATATATTTTGTGGAATAAAGAAATAATGCTTTCAGTTATGAATTCCTTTTCTCTAACCGCATCTTCAGGATTTAAGCCCTGGGAAAGCTCCAAGAGATTAATTCCGATTGGATAACCAATATCGTCTGGGTTGAAATAAATAACATCTTGGAGCCGATTGTCGGGTATCGTAGGTAGGATCTTTTCAATTAAGTCGCCATGAGGATCAATCACACACAAACCTTTATCATTTTTAATGTCCTGGTCAATCATCGATAAAAGCAAAGTCGATTTTCCTGTTCCAGTAGCCCCGAGTATGTACATGTGTCGTCTTCGCTCCTCTTGGGTCAAGCCAATAGGAGTAACACTTCCTCCATAATTGTTATTAGCAAACACTACATCCAAGCCTAATTCTTTTTTGAGCGATAGTGGTGTGGGAAGTTGTTTACTGTGAGTTTTTACCAAGTCTTCAGTTTTAGTAGTGCTCGTAAATGGGAAATGGTAAATATCGGCAATTTCTGAGGTTGAAAATATTGAATTATTAATAACACCTATCAACCTATTCTTAAAAATGAATCGCTTATACAAATCTAAAACATTAAGTTTGATTGTAATCGCTGGTACTATGGACTGGTATCCGGAGTTTCCAAAGGAAGCTAAAGAGGATATGAAGCCTCGATTCCTTCTAATAACCTCACCATCAGTATCTCCGACCACCAACAGCCTTAGCGAAGTTCTAAACACTTGTTGATCAAGCTTTTCCTTTACCAGCTTTTTCAACTCTTCCTGGTAGGGATTGATTTGTTTAATTTTACTTTCAACATTAAACCCTAAGAGCGGTCCTTCTTTCCCACCAGATGCCAGAAACACAAATAGACCTATTGGTAGGGTTAATAGTTGAAGTAATTTACCAAACGGAGATTTAAGACCAGTACTATTTATATTAGAGAGTAAGTCTTTGTCGGAATGTATTAAGCTGTGAATGCGGTTGTAGTCTTTCAAACTGCCTTTAATGATTGGCTCTACTACTATTTGGAATGAAATCAGATCATTTTCCGAAAGCTTAGTCATATTTCCGGTTATATACGCTATCGGGTCGTGCTCTTCAAGAAGACCTTGTTTTTTTAATGGAAACGCGAAGTGATTAGAAATCTTAAATTCGGTTACTTTACGAGGATAATTTGTGAGTGTATCGGCTAAATAATCGCTTACCTCGTTAATAACAATTCCTGGTAGATATGATAATAAGTTTCGTCTTATAAGCTCAGCATCATCCTGATTAATCCGAATTAGGTACCGTATACCCTCGTTCTTCTTAGAGACTATTTCAAAAGAATAACTTTTTTGATTGTTTACGATTCTATCCCAAAATGTGCGCTGTCTTGCTAACCCATGAATCAAATTAAATAGCTGTTGGGTAGTATATGAACTTTGTTCGGTTGTTTGCAGTGGTTTAACTTCGAAGACAGTGTACCTTTGGAGAAGTTTACTATGTACTACGAAAAGCTTAATTATTAGTTTGAAGGCTAAAACCAAGACTACTATTAACAGAAGATAAATTATTGGAGTGCTGATACTAAATAAATCCGCCTTAAGGGATAAATTCTGAAACGTTAAGTTATTTTCGATTAACGAATATATTTGATTTAGGCTTGCCATAGCTCTCTTTCGAGGAAGAAGGCATTGGTCTTTATATACCAGAAATACCTATAACTGTAAAGAAAAATAGCCTCTCTAATACTTGACACAGAAGCTAAAAGTGATAAACTATCTATATATGGATAGTTGGGGTTTATGAGTAACAACTATGGGAAGAGTAAATAAGAACACAAACAATCCAAAAACTACAAAGAACACTCCAATTATTACTACTGAAGAACGGCTTCGAATCTTTGCTAACCTCATTATTGATCGGATCATAGAAGACCAAAAGAAAGGATCAATTATCAAGAAAGGGATATGAAAGATTCAGTCACACAAGAGAACGCAGTAGCAGCCATACGGATATCGTCAGTAAAACAAGGACTGCAGGGTGATTCTCCTGAACACCAAAAGGAGCAGATTGAACGATTTGCCGAGGCACACAACATTCATGTTAAAAAATTCTTTATATTCATGGAGTCGGCTTCTAAAGAAGAACAACCAGTACAGGAGGCAATCGACTACTGCAAAAATAGTAAGAATGACATTCAATTATTTGTCATTAAGTCTATTGACCGTTTCACCAGAGGCGGTTCTTACCTATATGACCACTTAAAGATGCAGCTTACTAAAATAGATGTGAAGTTGATAGATATTTACGGAATTATCGGAAGCCAAGACGTAAATACCCTAGAGCATTTAGGAGTTGAATATGATTGGAGCGTGTATAGCCCGACTAAAAAATCTGAAATATTGGAAGCAGAAAGAGCAAAAGATGAAATGAGAGATATCATGACCAGAATGATAGGAGCAGAAATTCGTTATGTAAGATTAGGGTACCGTGTTCGAGCAGCACCCTTCGGTTATATTAACGAGAAGATGGAGTCATCCCATGGGAAAAGAGTCGTGTTGAAACCTCATCCTATAGAGTCTGTTTGGATTAAGAAAATGTTCGAGTTAAGAGCAAGCGGGACACTTAGCGATCAACAAATCGTTGATGAAGTAAACGGACTGGGTTGTAGAACCAGAAAAACATATATTAGAAATCCTGAAAACAGAACAAAGGTTGTTGGTGAAAAGGGAGGGATAAAATTAACTATTAAACAATTTTGGAGATATATTCAGAGCCCTATCTATGCAGGATTAAACATAGAACAATGGACTCAAGGGGAACCAGTTAAGGGAAGATTTGAGGGGTTAGTTTCCTATGACTTGTTTAATAAAGCTAACAAAGGAAAGATATTAATTACTGAAGAAAACGGAGAGGTTCAATTTTGGAAAAAGAAGCCAGCGGCTTGGCTATTAAAGAAACAAGTAAAAAATCCTAATTTCCCATACAAAAAATATGTTACATGCCCACATTGTGACAAATATCTATTTGGAAGTGCTTCTCGAGGAAAACTTGGAAAATATTATCCTGCATACCATTGCAATAAGAGAGGGCACTACTTTAGAGTTCCCGTGAAAGAGTTTGATCAGACTATTTGGAGCTTTGTACAGAATCTGAAAATTTCTTCTGAATATGTAGAAGAACTAAAGAAATACGCTTCAGAATTGTGGAACGAAAGAATAGCAGAGACACAAGAGGATTCTAGTGTTATAGATACGAAAATCTTAGAATTGAAGGTTGCAGCAAAAGCATCTGCAGAAAAGATCAGATATTTAACATCGGAAGTGGCAATCAAATATATGGAAGAAGATATCATAAAAATTGAGAAGGAAATGAGAGAATACGAAGAAACCAAAAGCCAAAAGGTATTCAAATCCCCAGTAAATATGGAGATAGTTCTTAATTACGTAGGGTATTTTCTGGAACACCTTGAAGAATTGCTGCTAGGGAGCTCAGATCCGCTTAAAAGAGCTGCCTACTTTGGACTAATTTTCGATAAAGCACCGAACTACCAAGAATTACTTTCTGGAACACCTAAATTAGCGCCGTATTTAGGGCTAAAACAACTACTCGGGACTACATTAGTCCCAGTTGGTGACCCCACGGGGAATCGAACCCCGATTTATAGGCTGAGAACCTACCGTCCTAACCGTTAGACGATGGGGCCATATTCAGGAACTTTTGTATTTTAGCAGTATTCCAATAATTACAACAAATTAAACTCAAATTTGATAAACAATAGGGTTGTAATATGTTCTCCACCGCACTGACTCTTAAGATTTTTTTACAAAAACAAAAAATAGTCAGTGCGGTAGGTTCGGGCCGGCATCATCCGTTGTACGGGCCCTGCCCACTACCGTTTCCTGGGAATGTCTCAGGTGTAGGAGGAGGAGTGGGTTCCGCTGGCGGCGGGGGTGCCGGTGGCGTATCACGTTTCATACTGTTCCTCCTTATAGTATCGGTTGAAGTGATTGTAAATACGAAATATCTCCATGTCAATCTAACGACCGGATTGTATTTAACGCACATTTGTATAATTCTGTTAAAATTTAAGTATGGATCAAACGAATCCGCCCTCTGCGGAAGGTGCTGCCCAAAATGTAAATCAGGAATCTAATGTTTTACCTGAAATGCCTCCATCTATACCGTCGCAGTCTCTTCAAACACCACCTCCACCCCCGCCTCGTCCCCGACCTAAATTCAAAATAAAAAAACGATACATTCTGCTTACGGTTTTAATATCGTTTATTGTGGTAATTGTGACCTTGCAGGAGCTCAATAAAAAACGCGTTGAAATAATTGACCAAAGTCCGAAATTCAATATAACGGAGGCGCCGACTCCAACCCCTGAGGAAGAACCCGCTAAACAATGGAAAAGTTTTTCCGCTTTACAGCATGGGATTACGTTTAAATACCCTGTGGAATCATACTTGGAGAAATCAAATCCGTTCAGTCAGGATTCCCCTGTTTATAAAGCAATTTTTAGAGGAAAACGCCAGGATGAAGGTCTTATAACGGAATCCAACCTTTTTGACGGATACATTTTTAAAATTGTGGTAAACACTAACCCTCAAAATCGCCCTCTCATTGATTTAGCGAAAAATAAAAAGAGCAGTTTTGCTTTTAGCTGTCCTGATCTTGCCCAAATAAGCGAAGTCGAAGCCACTAAAATAGACGGGCTCACCGCGCAGACTTTTAGTGTTATAAATTGCAACTCGGACTACAAAGTTACTTTTGTAGTGAGTAAGAACTTCGTTTATGAAATCGATCAAATTTATAGAGGAGATATAGGATTTAAACAGAAATATGAAAAGGACACGGATGAGATTATATTGAGTTTAAAAATAGACAGAGAACTTCCGCCTCCGGAAGACCCGATTATTACTTTTACCAGCAATGCTCATAGATTTTCGTTTAGACATCCCAGATTCAACACTGACTGCTGCCAGGTTCCGTCGCCAGTATACGGAACATTCTTTAATTTAGGTAAATTCTACTTTGTAGACACCTCATTGGGAATTCCGGAGAAAAATAAGCCATTTGACGGATTCGGAGTGTTTGTAGATGAAAACGAAAAGAAAGTGCCGTTTGAAATGTATCTGATGAATGAAAAGAATGCGTTGTTGGAGGATTACAGAATAATCACCGGTAGAAATCCCGAAGAATCTGAAGAGAAGACAAAGGTTGGAGAAGTGGACGCGGTGTTATTAAAAGGATATGCTTGGTGGGGAGATATAATTATGCTGCAGATACCGAATACTTCAAAAGTTATGATTATTTCAAAAACCGAGTTTTTGCCCGGAAGTTTTAAAGAGGTGTTTGGGGATATTTTGAATTCATTCGTTTTTAGTTCGCCGGTAGCCGGAAGTTCGGATTCTCGCGAATAATAATAAAGTTTATGAAAGTGTTTAAGCAGACATACACTAAGAATGTTTTATTTATTACAGCTTCAGCAGTTGTTCTGGCGTTATTTATTGTTTCGTTCGTAACTTTTACTTTGTATAGACCGAAATCGGTAGTCAAACTTTCAAACGTTCAGGGTTATAAAAGCGAGAATACATTTTCCATACCACACCCTTCGGGTTCAAAAGAAATTTCAGTGGACAATACCGCTTATGGAAGAAGAGTTACTTTTGAGGCATCCAGAACTGTTACAGAATTAAACAACTATTATAAGAATATCTTTGACGCTAAAGGCTGGGAAGTTGAATATAACGAAGTGGCTTCCGGGACTGCAATTACTAAATATAAAAACAAAGGCAGTTTTATTACAGTTACTATATCAAAACAGCTAGATTTAAATAATACTATTGTTGTATTAGATGAGACTAGAGCTGAATAGTGAGGTAGTTTGAAGTATAAATTTTCTAGTCTATCCGGCTAGACGCTCTCCCTTATTTTTTAATTTACTTTTTAGTTCCTTTCAAATATATTGCTCTCCAAGGCTGATATCTGCTGCTGAAAGTATCTTTATATAATTCTTTGTCCTCCCTTGTAACTGTGCGCGTGAATGAAACATTTGCTCCCCAAGCGGCAAAGTCTATTTGTTTAATTGTGCCTACTGGCAGCGTCGGATCTTCCTGATATAAAGCTTCGGGAGGGGCAGTAACATTTGTAACAACCGGTTTTGTAATTTCCACTTTTCTTCCGTCATCGGTGCCGAACAATTTAAATTTCAAGGTGTAATTTTTAGGGTCAAATTCTGTTTGTACTAAAATGTAAGCGGGGGTGTCGTTCTTGAACTGCAAATCCAGAGAGGGTTGAAAGATTGAAGCATCAAACCCGACAG
>Ga0155147_129_pt1 | contig 25536 bp, 30 predicted proteins | sample RifCSPhighO2_01_FD_106115 | JGI IMG/M metagenome (GOLD analysis project Ga0155147, IMG submission 106115) | Candidatus Levybacteria bacterium RIFCSPHIGHO2_01_FULL_36_15
AAGAAGTAATAATTTTCCACTTATTTTTTCAGTGCCATTTTTCGGTTAGGTACACGTAATCCCCTCACTGCCATTTTCGATTTGGTAAGACTTGTTGTTGCTAAACCCAGTTTGATTTGCTAAAATATAACGATTCCGATTAGATCGGGTAAGTATTTATGGTGCATCAGGGAGCGATAGAAGTAGATGGAGTTGTAAAAGAAATTTTACCTAACACTTTGTTTAGAGTAGAAATTGAGGCTGGAAAAGTGGTATTATGTCATCTTTCAGGCAGAATGAGACTTAATTTTATAAAGATACTTCCTGGAGACAGAGTTAGGATTGAAATGACACCATACGATAAAGAAAGAGGAAGAATAGTTTTTAGATACAAATAGTAGCGTCTAGTTGCTAGCTCTAGCGTCTAGTTAAAGTGAACTGAACGCTAGACGCTGATTAACTAAACGCTAAACAATATATGAGAGTAGCAGGCGTAAATATACCAGATGCAAAAAGAGTAGATATAGCTTTGACCTATATTTATGGTATTGGCAGACATAATGCTGTTAAAGTTCTTGAAGCAACAGGAGTTGATCCCTCCAAAAGAGCAAAAGATCTTACTGAAGAAGAAACAGGAAACCTGCAAAAGGTCCTCGATAAAATCAAAATTGAGGGGGACTTAAGGGCAGAAATTCAAATAAACATAAAAAGACTAAAGGAAATAGGAAGTTACAGAGGGATGAGGCATGCAAGAAATTTGCCAGCAAGAGGACAAAGAACAAGATCTAACGCCAGAACAAAAAGAGGTAAAAGAGTGACAATAGGAGCAATTAGGAAAGAAATGGCAGAAAAGATGGGTCTGGTTCAAAAGACACCGGCAACTTTACCCGCAAAAGAGGGTGGTAAATAGAATAATATGGTAGAAAAAACTCAGACAAAGAAAACAAAAACTACTGTTAGTACAGGTAAAGGCAGAGTTTATGTAAGTACTACATTTAATAACACAATAGTTACTATAACTAATGAAAAAGGAGATACGGTAGCTTGGGGCAGCAGCGGCGCTGTAGGCTTCAAAGGAACACGTAAGTCAACCCCTTATGCTGCTACAATGGCAGTTGAGGGCGCTATCAAAAAGGCCCGTGACACCGGCCTTCAAAGCGTAGATGTTTTTATAAAAGGTCCGGGAGTAGGTCGCGATGCGGCCCTAAGAGCAATCAGAAACTCTGGCTTGTCAATCTCTATGATAGCAGATGTTACACCTATACCGCATAATGGTCCCAGACCCAAGAAGAAGAGACGAATATAATGACAATTTAAAATTTAATATTTAAAATTAATAAGATGGCTAGATATACAGGTCCAAAACATAAATTAGCAAGAAGAGAAGGTGTAAACGTAATTGAAAAAGTATCCCGTTCTCTTGATAGAAGGTTAAATATTATTCCGGGATTGCACAGTAAAAGAAATAGAAGAAAACCTTCTGAATTTGGTCTTCAACTGAGAGAAAAACAGAAGCTTAAGAGAATTTATGGTCTTTTAGAGAAGCAGTTCAGAAGATACGTAGTAACTTCCGGCAAGAAAAAAGGAAATACGGAGGAGGCTCTTGCTCAAACTCTGGAAATGAGACTGGATAACATTGTTTTCAGGCTAGGTTTTGCTAAGTCGCGCTTCATGTCACGGCAAATGGTAGGGCACGGTCACGTTTTTGTGAATAACAAAAAAATATCAATACCTTCTTACCAGGTAAAAGAGGGGGATGTAATTACTCTGTCTTCCAAAATAGCGGCAAATATAGATGTTAAGACAACTGCGGAGTCAAAGACGGAAGTTTTACCATTCCTGCAAAAAAATCATCTTGTAGGAAAGGTATTGAGGTTGCCAAAAAGAGAAGAAATTGTAAATCCAGTGGATTATTATTTGGTCATTGAATATTACTCTAGATAGTAGTAAAATAGATGCCTGTATTTATTATGGTTAATCCTAATTTTAAGGTAATAGAAGAAAAAGCGGAAAAGGGTTATGCGCGCTTCGTGATTGAACCTTTGGAGCCAGGTTTTGGTAATACTTTAGGTGTTGCTTTAAGGCGTGTTCTTCTAACTAATATTGAGGGAGCGGCTGTGACATCTGTTAAGATTGACAAGGTAAGGCATATGTTTGCAACTCTTCCCGGTCTCAAAGAAGATATTATTGAACTGATTCTTAATATTAAAGGAATACGTGTTAAGCTTGCTGATGGAAAAAAGGAAGGCAAGCTTATGCTTAAAAAAAGCGGTCCGGGAGAAATTACTACAAAGGATTTGGAACCTACGGAAGGTGTAGAAATAGTAAGCACAGATCACTATTTAGGAAGCCTTGCTAACTCTAAGTCAAAAATTGAGATAGAAATGATAGTTGAGCAGGGATTTGGTTACTCATTAGCTGAGGAAAGAAAGATCTCAACCATTGGAGTAATCCCGATCGATGCCATCTTTTCTCCAGTACTTAAGGTAAGTTACAAGATTGAACAGACAAGGGTAGGTAGACAGACTAATTTTGACAAACTAGTTCTTGAGATATGGACAGATGGTACAATAGATCCAAAATCTGCTTTGGACCAAGCAAGTAAAATGATTGTTGCCTACTTTACTCAAATATATGAACCACGCGTTGATACATCTGAAAAACAGGTAGCAATTTCCCCCACAGTCTCGGAAGATGTTCTTAAAATGACAGTTGATGAGCTCGATCTTCCTACGAGAATTTACAACAGTCTGAAAAATGCAGGGATAGAAACAGTTGGGCAGCTTTTAGGAACTCCAAGAAAAGAACTTATGAATTTTCGTAATCTTGGCGCAAAATCACTTTCAGTGATTGAAGAAAGCTTAAGAGCCAAAGGCATTTCACTAAATATCTAATCCAATATTTTGAAGGTAAAAATGCAATACACTGCGTCACGATTGACGCTTTTTTGGTTTTTAAAGGAAACAAGTTATGAGAAAAATGGTTTTTGGTAGAAGATTTAAAAAGAACACAAAACAAAGAAAGGCTTTATTCAAAAGTCTTATGGGTGCATTGATATCGTATGAAAAGATAAAAACAACTGAAGCAAAGGCAAAAGCCATAAAAGCGGAAATAGAAAAATATGTTACAAAAGCAAAAAAAGGTGATCAGGCAAAATACTATTTGTTGCAACACTTAGATGGGAAAATGGTAGACAAGCTTGTTGGAGATATTGCTCCCAGGTTTATTGGAAGGCCGGGAGGATATACCAGGATATTGAAGCTTGGCAAAAGATTAAAAGATAACGCTGACATGGTTTTAATAGAATGGGTTGAAGGACCGATAAAAACTCAAAATTCAAAATTAAAAGTTCAAAATGAAGATAAGAAAAAAGAGGAAAAGGAAGAAAAAACTAAAGCTGAGGCAGCGGTTAAAACGGACAAGAAAGAGAAAAAAGTAAAGAAAGATTACAAAAATGAAAAAGCAGACAAAACCGACAAGAAAAAATAAAATTGAAAGAGTATGGCATCTTATTGATGCTAATAATCAGATTCTGGGAAGAATCTCAACAGAGATTGCGAAGCTTCTAATGGGTAAATCTAAACCCTACTTTGTCAGAAATTTAGACTGTGGTGATTATGTAGTTGTTGTAAACACTAAAAATGTAAAGGTGAGCGGAAAAAAAGAAGAAAAAAAGGAATATTTAAGGTATTCGGGTTTCCCCGGAGGACTAAAAAGAGAAACGCTGAAAGATTTGCGGGCAAGAAAGCCTCAGGAGATAATAAGACATGCGGTATCTGGTATGTTGCCACATAACAGGCTGCATGATAGAATGTTAAAAAGATTATATATCTTTGCAGGGCCAGAACATCCATATCAAGATAAATTTAAAATTGCAAATAGTAAATAGCAAATATATTTTAAATTTTCTATTTAAAATTTAATATTTTCATGTATGGCAGAAGAAGCTAAAAAAGAGAAGAAAAACAAAAAAAGTCCAGAAGGATCAAAGAAGCCTTACCTTTTTGCTGTGGGAAGAAGAAGAGAAGCTGTGGCGCGTGTAAGGCTTTATGACCACAGTGTTCAAATCGCAGGACAAGAGTATAAAAAAGGAGACGTTATAGTAAACAATAAATTGGTAAGCGAATATTTTAGGTTTTTGGCATATAAGACTGAATACAACAGGATATTCCGCGATACCGATTCGGATGGGAAGTTTGTTTTCTCAGTAAGGGTAAGAGGCGGTGGTCTTTCAGGCCAGCTTGACGCAGTTGTGTTTGGCATTGCGCGTGTTCTTCAGAAGTATGATAAAGAAAAATACAGACCAGTTCTTAAGGCAAAAGGCTATTTAACACGCGATGCAAGAATAAGAGAAAGAAGAAAAGTAGGAATGGGCGGAAAGTCGCGCAGAAAGAAACAATCTCCAAAACGATAAACCTCATTTCTATACGACTTACGTATTTCCCGTCATTCTGAACTTGCTTCAGAATCTCAAGGGATGCTGAAATGAATTCAGCATGACGCTTTTTGCGTAACTCGTATCTACTCACTCCTTAATATTTTCCTGTATGTTACAATACTCCTATGCTTATTGATGACGTAATCATAAAAGTGAAAGCAGGAAACGGCGGGGACGGCGCGTCCACGTTTTTGCGCACAAGAACATTTAAAGGAGGTCCGGACGGAGGAAACGGCGGGGACGGCGGGGATGTTTATTTCCAGGGAACGGATGATTTGACTGCCCTTAGCCAATTCCGCTATAAAAAAGAGTTGAAAGCTCAGGATGGTTTTCCCGGAGCCAGAAAAAAAATGTTTGGCAAAGACGGAGAAGATCTTGTGATTAAAATACCTGTAGGAACTTCTATAATCAATTTGGAAACTGCGGAGCAGTATGAGGTAAATGATACACATTTTCAGTTTCTTTTTGCAAAAGGAGGAAAAGGAGGACGTGGGAACGCGGAATTTAAAACAGCTATAAATCAGGCCCCAAGATACGCAGAAAAGGGCAGAAAAACACCCGAAGTGGACGTGAGGTTGGTGTTGAAGCTCATTGCTGATATTGGCTTTGCGGGACTTCCTAATGCCGGTAAAAGCAGTTTACTTAAAACTCTCACTAACGCTGATCCCAAAATAGGAGATTATCCCTTTACAACTCTTGAGCCTAATCTTGGAGTAATGGATAATCTGGTGTTAGTTGATATTCCGGGGATTATTGAAGGAGCATCAGGCGGTAAAGGTCTTGGTCTTGAGTTTCTGAAACACGTCGAGAAGACGAAACTTATAGTTCATTGTATAGATTCTGCAATACCCAATTTACTTGAGGCGTATGGCATAATTAGAAAAGAGTTCGAGCTTCATAATTCTTTACTTTTGGAAAAACCTGAGATTGTACTTTTGACTAAAATTGACCTTATTTCGGCTGAAGAATTGGCTCAAAAAATAAACTTAATGAAAAGAAAAAATAAACATGTGGTTGCTGTTTCGATTTATGATCAAAAAAGGATAGAAAATCTAAAGAAACTTTTCGTTAATTATTCTGCAAAAAATAAACCTACTTTGGTATAAAGCTTGTAAACAGTTCGCTGCAGGAATTACCTGAACAACCAATACAGCTATATTTATAATTGTTTTCTATTGATTGTTTATGTACGTAAGAGTTCAGCCACCAATTCAAAGCTGTTTCTTCAGTATTTGCATAAATAATATTTTCTGTAATGCTATATGGAAGGTTTTTTGCATGAAGTCCGCTGTGCATATTTTTTGTAACAAAAATTTCATTATATATTTCAGCTGATCGTTCGGATGCAAGGCTGCATAATTTTTCTTCTTTTTCAAATGCCGCAAGACCCACTTTTTGCCTGTATTGGTTGACTAGATTAAATAAAACATCGGAGTCCAGGGATGATGAACTGGTAGCCGGAATATTTTCTGTAATATTGGTAGATATCTTAGATGAATCTGTGTTTGATGTTATTGTAATTGATTGTATGTATTTAGGAGAAGGCGGAGCGAGTGTTGGAGAAGGGGAAATTTCTTCAGTATTTTTTGCATAGACGCTGGATACTAAAAGATTTTTTTTCTGATTACTTTCAACATATTTATAGTTTATGCCCAGTAAGGTTTTGTTGAGATTTAAATTTTTTAAATTTATAATTTCTTGCTTAGCAGGAAAAGTTACTGTAAGTCCCGCATAAGAGAGCAATAATAGAGCAGTAATTGTGCTGTAAATTAAATTCAGCAGTTTCCTTTTTCTTTTAATAATTTTCACCCCGTCTATCTTAACTAGATTAACTTAAAATAATTAAAAGCATATAAAAAGGCAGTAAGATAAAAGAAAGAATTAACCTAGTTTGGATTATTGGTAGTTTAAGATCTCTCTATTTTACACTTTTTTAAAATTTTTTCAATAACCTCCCACTTGAATCCTTTTCTTTGCAAAAAAGAGGCTGCTTTGTTAAAAAGTTCCTGCCCTTTGTAATTTTTGAATTTCCGCATATTTTTTTCAAATAGAGCTAAAGCCACTTCAAAGTCACCAAGTGATTTTTCAAGGATATTTTCAATAACTTCTTTTGCTACTCCTTTAAAAAGCAACTCTTGCTTTATGATAAATTTGCTTTTCGCTTTAAACTCCTGTCTTTGTTCTATCCACCATTTGGCAAATTCAATATCATCTACAAGTTTATGCTCTTTAAGAAAATTTAATGTTTGAGAAATTATGTTTTCAGAAAATTTTTTTTTAAATAAAAAGTCCTTTACCTCTTTTTCGCTTCTTGGCCTGTATGACAAGAATTTTATAGCATTAATTTTGGCTTTTTCTAAAAGTTCGGAAATTTCTTCGTTTAAAGGAATCATAGATTTATGGGGATATTAACTTATTCTTCTTTTCCCTCTTCCACACCTACTTCAATCATCGGTTTAGCATTTGCTTCTTTTGTTTTTTTTACAATATCCTCAGTAATTTTTTTGACAATTTCCGGATGTTCTCCAAGATAGTCTATCGCTGCTGTTCTTCCTTGACCAAGCATAGCTTCACTATATCTTAAGAATGCTCCTGATTTTTGTACAACTCCAATTTCAATTGCAACGTCTAAGATTCCGCCTATTTTTGAAATTCCGGTACTTCCCAGAACATCAAATTCCGCGATTCTGAAAGGAGGAGCAACTTTATTTTTAACAATTTTTGCTCTCACTCTATTGCCGATTACCCTATCTCCGTCTTTAAGTGTTTCTATTTTTCTGGTATCTATTCTTACCGATGCATAAAATTTAAGCGCAAGGCCTCCGGGTGTCGTTTCAGGATTTCCAAACATTACTCCGATCTTTTGTCTAAGTTGATTTGTAAATATGGCAACAGTTTTGCTTTTTGAAATAACTCCTGTCAGTTTTCTTAAGGCCTGAGACATTAGGCGTGCCTGAAGTCCTATCATGGCATCTCCCATTTCACCCTCAATTTCAGCCCTTGGTACAAGAGCCGCAACGGAATCAATAACCAAAACATCTATCCCGCCGCTTCTTATGAGCTGTTCCGTTATTTCCAGAGCCTGTTCTCCGGTATCCGGTTGTGAAATAAGAAGATCATCTAGTTTTACCCCTAAAGTCTGCGCCCACATTGGGTCAAGCGCGTGTTCTGCGTCTATAAAGGCCGCGATACCGCCTCTTTTCTGGGCTTCGGCAATAACAGAAAGGCAAAGCGTAGTTTTTCCGGATGCTTCCGGCCCAAAAATTTCTACTATTCTTCCTCGGGGTAATCCACCCACTCCAAGCGCAAGATCAAGCGGAAATGCACCGGTTGAAATTACGTCGATACTTAATTTTTGTGCCGCCTCACCAAATTTCATTATTGCGCCTTTACCATATTGTCTTTCAATCTGCTCCATGGCCATATTAATGGCATTGGCTTTTTCAGAAAATTCGGTTTTTTGCACTGTGATTGTATTTGTGTGTGAATTTGATTTTGGTGGCCTACCCATAATTTTACATTACTTACGCAGTGATTTTACCATTTTATTATTATAATGACAATACCCCGAATTCGATTTTTTTTAACATTCTTACAAAATATAGCATAATTTTCTTTTTCTAAAAGATGTTGATATAATTATCTTTTAAATCGGGGAGTAGTTTAACGGCGCCGCCCAGAGGGCTCTGCCCGGCGGGTAGAATGCGCTATAATTTTTATAATGCCATATGTATATTTGTTGAAAAGCTTGAAGGATTATAAACAATATATTGGTTCAACAATAAACTTAGAGAAGCGTTTGGAGAAACACAATAGAGGCGAGGTAAAATCAACAAAATACAGGAGACCATTGAAATTAATAGGTTATGAATATTTTAAAACAATTCAAGAGGCTTCGTTATTTGAGACAAGATACAAAAGAAGTCATAATTGGCTTGAAAGAAGAATAAGGTCCGGAAAGTTTAGGGTTTTAATTGACGGGGAGTAGTTTAACGGTAGAATGCGCGCATGGGGTGCGTGTGGCTGGGGTTCAATTCCCCGCTCCCCGACTGATCGGGCACCCCTCACTGACCGAAGTGACTATTTAGTTTGATAATGCTTGCTATTCCCCTCATTTCTTCATCGAACTCTCGGACCGCTCCGAGGCTGGGAAAACTTCTCAAAAATCCTTAAAAATAGCATTGAAAACTGAGGTTACGGTTCCGTATGTTTATCTCTGTGGAAAGTGGAAATTGAACAATTTAGACTTATAGAATACTGTAAGAAGTTTCACCATAACCTTACCCTATTATTTTATATATTGAGTGTTATTAATTTTGATTATAAGTTTAATTTATCGCTCTTTTGGCAACATTTATTTTTCTTTTGCTGCCGTCGTTTGCGTCGGCTCGAAGAGCACACAATTATTAGTATGGAGAAATTGGGTAAGAAATTTTCAAGGTTAAACTCATATATGAACGGTAGCAAATTATCTCGTCCTGGAGGATCGGGACTTGGGTTATATACGTATAAAGGGATAAAAACATAATAGTCAACTTATTATTGAAAGTGAGGTATAGACAAAGGCTCGACATTTACCCTTAAGTTTCCCTCCAAAAAAACCTGAAGAGTTAAAATACTCCACATTAACTAAATACTATAACATATTCCACATATTCATGTTATAATTGCAGAGCAAAATTTATGACAAATTGTGAATCAGAACTACCTAAATTTAAAGGAAATGGAAACATTAATGCTCAAGAGGCAGAGAGTTCTGGTGAAGAGAATGTACTTAACGAATTGAGCGGCAATGATGTTCGCACGATTAGGGGTAATGAGGTAAAAGTTTTTGATGACAGGGTTGTGAAATATGTATACAGTGAACAAGAAGTCATCAATTTGGAACTGCTACAAGGACATTCTCAAGAAATAGCAGAAGCAGGTATCAGAATACCGACTATAATCCAGAAAGATCCAGATAAAGGCATTCTTACCTTAACCAAGCTTCCTTTTGGTAAGTTTCCTACCACAAGTGAATATTTTGGTGAAGGAAGTCATGATCATATACAACCACTACATGCTATTAGTAGACTGCGGGCAGTTTGCAACGATGTTGGAATTTCAGCATTACTAAGACAATATGGAGATAATAACGACTATGCACATTTTATTAATCTAGTTAATAGACAAAGCACAATGCAAACTGCTCCTTATATTGATAAATTTCTGGATCAAGTTACAAGACTTTCTTCCAATTTTCCATCACTACCAAGAGTGGTTGCGCATCGTGACTATACGCCTGCAAATATTAGAGCAGTCGAGAATTACGGTTGCATAATGTTGGACATGACTACATTTGGGGTGTCAACATATGGAGCTGATGAAGGAAGATGGTATGTACATCATGTATTGGATAGCGACAAACAAAGAGAAATCTTAATTACTACTCAGAACCTCAACCCATTTGGAATACAAGGGGACTTAGCCTTTTTATTAATGGTTGGGATGAGAAGCGCACGGGAATGCAAAATGTTAGAAGAGAGCTCGTATTATGATAGGCATTTACAGAATGAGTTTTCTGATGCAGAGAGAATGTCTCGTTTCAAAGGTAGATTAAAAAATGCATTAACTGAGCAATTATCATGGTCTTCGGAAAACCTGAAGCAATTCTAAATCTACTTGTTGACAGCGACCTGTGCAATAAGTGCTTTATGATCACTGACACCATCAATTAACCTTACATCTGTCACTCTATACTTTGAAGTACTAAAAATATAATCAACTAACAATTCCTTAGTCCTACCAAGTCTATGTAAATTTGGATCAAGACTTGAAGTATATTGATCAGGAACTTCATCTTTATAATCAGCGGTTAATTGTTGATATATTGCATTTGGCCTTGGTGCATTAAAATCTCCTGTTAAAACACAGTCTCCAATTAATTTTGCCTTTTCAATCAATACCTTAATATCTTGTAATTGTTCTTCGTTAACTTTCCCTTCAGGAGTCCATGTAAAGTGTGTTGTTGCAAATGTATACTCATCTGCCATGGAAGCGTAAACCAGTTCTCTTCTAGACGAATTTGGCTTACCTCGCTGGTAAATCGGAATCGAGTCAGGGTTGCCGGCATAAGTATAGCTTCCGCTATCGTTAATAGGATGATGTGATAATACTGCAAGACCTAAAATCTTCTCGGAGGACAAATTGCCAAATAAATTTTTACTTAAGATTGTACAACCCTTGAAAAACAAACTATAATCAAACATTCGGGCTAAATCCTCCATGTTATCTTCTATTGCTTCTTGAAAACATACAACATCGGGGGAATACTGTTGTAAAAACTCCCGAATTGTCTTGATATGTTTATCTCCTTCGATATTGCAACTTGCTAATGATAAGCTTTTCAACCGTTCCATAACCAACCCGAGATTTATGAAAATAGATCATACATATCTGAAGCCATTTTCAGATATTTTGATTTATTTGCTAAGTCGATATGATCTGCATTCTCTTTATTGTATATACCGAAATAAATTCTTGATAAATTAATAAATAGTATTTCCCTTAGGCTACTTTCTTGGCCGGGCGAAACCTCTCTATAATAATCATCAATCAATGTATTATAACGGTTTATTGCAGATACTAGAACCGAAAACCTTTGCTGGTCTACCGGTTTCCCATCACTATTAATATCAAAGTTAAAAATCATAGATCCTCCTAACATCTTATTTAATGCTTGCTCCATCCTAGTTGATATTCTAGGGAATGGATCAATTACTGCTACATTATTTTTTGAAGGATCAAAAATAAAATTGCTTAGGATCTCATCTCCATGTTGAAAGAAATGCATCTGATCATTTCTGGCAATAGCTAATGCATGAACTTTTAACCTCTCTACAACTTTATCTACCAATTCTGTATAACTTTTTGGGGATTTCTCACTGGAGGCAAGATCTAATTGTCTTGAGTAAAAAGATATTTTTTCAGCTGTACCAATTGCTTCGGCAACAGGACAAAACCTTCTGAATCTCTGAAAGACTTCAGGCTGACTCCTAATTAAAGTAAACGAATCTGTCCACATTTTAAAATTTTGCTTTAATACATCACCGACCTGCTGTTCAAAAGTTGGAATGTCAGCTTCTCTATGAAGATTATTTCCGATAATTGGAGTCAACGCTAAGGCGGCCCTGCCCTTATGTGTCACCAGTTTATAATCGGGTGTATTCATTCCAAATAAATTCATAACCTCATATCCTTGAGCCTCATATTCTACATCTCCCATATAGTTACTTCTATTCAGATCGGATAGCTTAATGTAATAACTCCTATCGTATAACTGTTCTCCTTGACTTGAAAGGATATTAAATACAATTCTGCTTACAGATGTGTTTGTACTACAATCGCTTATTATTGGTTCTTCCCTAAATATTAGTTTTCTTTCCATAGAAATATAATCTAATTTTTACTTATTAGCTAATTGCAAATTGCTTACTACTCGTCTAATATCATCTTTATATTGCTCTAATTTTTCTAATTGAATATCTGTGGCAGGAACGTGTTTACCCATTATCGTTGGTCTATCACGACCAAACATAGTTTTTGCTACCCCGCTAGAAGTTATAACCCTGGGAAGATATTCCAAATTGAAAATGTCAGTTTGCGAGTTATGTCTAATAGTCAAAGCTCCAGCAAACCCCTTTGTGACATATACATGCGATACATCAGTAATATCAGGGCCATTGCATTCTAAATTTGACAAACGCTCCAGCTTCTTGGCATGATGGAATTTACCAAAAATCTATCAGCAAGAAAGAAAGAGCGTTATGTATCACCAGTATATCGTATTACCCGAGTCTTTGTCATTTAGTAAAATATTTTCAGTAAAGCCTGAACCACTAACTACACTCTGGTTTATGCTCCATGAAGTTCCTGATCCCAGACGTGCTCAGGGAAGAAGGCATGATTTACCTCTTCTGTTAACTCTTGCTATCCTTGCTTTGTGTTGTGGGCATCTCTCCTATGAAGCAATGGAAGAATGGTGCCAGAATTATCAACAAGAACTCAAAACTCAAGTTCCATTTCTTTCGGGTCACATGCCTGATGCTACCACATTCCATCGAGTATTTGCCAGAATTGATGTAAAAGTACTTGAGTCAGTACTCGGAGAATGGCTGCAAGCTGTAACTCCGCTACGTATTGGGGAAGGAATAGCATTAGATGGAAAAAGTATCCATGGAGCAGGAATTCATCTGGTATCAGCATTTGCCCATATCGCCCAAACAGTCCTATTCGAACAGGGAACAGATATTAAGGGGAAAGAACTGGTTGTTGTACCAGAAGTTATCAAAAAGATTACGATAAAAGACCGCATTGTAACAGGAGACGCCTTATTTGCCCAAAAGACACTCTGTGAAGTAATTACAGACAAAGAAGGAGGATATGTGTTCCGAGTCAAAGGCAATCAGGATACATTGGAAAAAGATATCAGACTGTTTTTTGCCGAACCTCCATTTGGAGCAGCTATTGAAACATATACTACAGTCAATCGGTGGAAAGGGAGAATTGAAAAAAGGACAATGCAGATATCAAATGGTCTTGTTAGTTATCTTTCTTGGCCGGGGTTAAATCAGGTATGGAAACTTACAAAGGAGATAAAACAAAAAGGGAGCAGGACAGTTGAGCAGTCCGTTGGAATCGCAAGAATTCCAAAAGAACTGTCAGATACTATTCCTATTGCTCAAAAAGTGTCGGAATGTGTTCGTGGACATTGGGGGATTGAGAACAGACTGCACAGAACTCGAGACACCGTATTCAATGAAGATCATGGAACAATCAGAAAGGGTTCTGCTCCCCAAACCATGGCAGCATTGAGAAACCTTGTTACCAGTATTTTTCATCTTGGAACTGTCAGATCGTTTCCGAAAGCTCAACGTCGATTTGCAGCAAAGCCCACAGAACTCTTTACTTTTTTAGGGCTTATAGAGATTCAAAAACAATATATCTATGCATAAAACATAAACCAGTAGACAAACAATACAATTCTCTTTTACTTGTTACACAAGACATATATTCTGTATCCTTAATTTAGTTAGAATGCAATGGCCCTGTCAGTAATATAACGTTCTCTTGACTTAGGTCTTTTTGAGGCATGGTGAATATGCCTTGCTAAATACATGAGTAGTTGCTGTGATCTATCTGAGTAGTATGGTCTACCCGAAAGAAACTCACTTAAACTGCCTTCTATTTCATTTCTCTCGCGGGGAATATACCTACTGGTTTCTGGATCAATTTCTCTTGCTGTAAATATATCTTCAATCATTTGATGCTCTGATTTCATGGATGAGTATAAATTTATTATAGTAGCTGGGAAATCGGCTTCTCCACCTTTTTTAACCGGCATATCAATCACACCTTCCGACATTTGAATATCATCAAATATATTCCTTGATATTTGTTTGAGTGAGTTGCTTATAAAATCAAAATATACCTGTGTGAATGGTTCAATGAAGGATAACCTGTCAAACCAATGCATATCCTTCCACTTTCTTTGTTCGATCTTTTCTAAATCATAAGGATCATTATATGCTCTCAAATGAGCGTGCAATCTTTTTACATTATGATGACCAGGCAACCCTATGTCACTGAGGTTAAAACCAACAGACAACGAGTGATCAAGACCGTTATATTTTTTTAAATTTCTGCATATGGTTAAACCAAAATCAAAAAATATCTTTGCTTCGGATTCAGTTAAGTCGTCGATTTCGTTAATTTCTCTATCTTTTCCACCGATCCAAATATTTACATCTCTGGATCCCCAGCCAACATCCTTGTCTGTAAAGAATAGCTCTGTCTCTGTAGGAAAGTATTGTGATAAATCAATAGTTAAAAAAGGATTAAATTTTGTTTTAAAAATATCCCAACTACTTTCTGCATTAATCTCTCTCCCGGCTCTAGCCTGGCTGTTAAATACAGGTCTTTCGTAATAACCGTATTGTTTGCGAATTGCGCCTCCCTTGTATAAAATATTACCAAACTCTGCCATTCATGCAATTATATACTATACGATAAAAAAATTAACATGTTTAATTGCATTTAAATACGATAATATATATAATTTAACAATCTAATCAGTGTTAGTTTGATTAAATACTATATACAATTGAGATATGAATGAAAGAATAGTGCCAATTGTTGAATCGAGATTAAATAAAAAAGTTAATGAAACCGTACATCTTCGGGGTGGTATGAACAATCAATTATATAGATTACGCATGGAAGATCATCAGGATTTATTGGCAAAAATCTATTATCAGGATGATAGACGAAGACTTGATAGAGAATACTCTGCGTTAGATTTTTTTCACAGACATAGTTCAACAAAAACCCCTGTTCCTTTTTTTCGTGAAGGTGATGAATTTGCAGTGTATTCATTTGAGGAGTCAGTTAAAAGAAGCCCTGAGGATATTACAAAAGAAGAAGTTGACAGGATGGTAGATTTTGTCTGTTACATGCACGGATTTTCTCCGTCTAGTATTCCTGATAAATTTGATAATGCAGTAATGCCTGTTTTCTCTTTTGAACAATTCCTTGGTGGAGCAAAATTCAGAATTAATAAATTCCTTGAATATATAAAACAGGAAAATGTTCATGGAGACATAAAGAATTTTAATGACTCATATGATATTGAAGGACTTGTTGCATATGTTGAAAATAAAGTTAAACAAATGTCAGGCCCTGACTACAGCGAATCATTAGATACTGAAAAAAGAAGACTTAGTTCTGCCGACTTCGGAATCCACAATATGCTATTCAGGCCTGAAGGTGATATTTGCTTCATTGACTTTGAATACTTCGGGTGGGATGATCCTGCGAGATTAATTTCTAGTTTTTATTATCATGATGCAAATAGCCGTATGGGGCAAGATAAAAGACAACACTTTGTCAAGGGATATAAAACCAGTTCATCATTACCGCCGGATGTTTTAAAAAGAATTGATACTGCGATGTTATTATCATCTGCTGAATGGATTGGTACTATGTTATGGGGCATTACACCAGAAAAGATTAAGTCGAGAGAGTTTTCTGATCCACAATTCAATATGCAGCAATATATAGAAAGACAAATTTCGAAACTTGTCGGCAGAATTAGTGACCTTAATGAAAATCTCCACCTTCGATAACATATGATCGAAACTTATTGATGGGAAAAAAGTAAAGAATAAGCAGAAAGTGTAGCACTATCAGAAATTTTACCCTGCTTAATCATCTCCTTAATTTCATTTTTTGAAATTTCCCTGATGATCATATCTTGTTCAGTATTATCTAAATTTTGTTCTCCACGTATAAGCTCTTGTGCTAGAAAAACATGACATCCTTGTGTAGAACTTCCCTTTCCCATATCAACCCTTCCCAAAAAGGTTATTCTTCCTGCTTGTAATCCTATTTCTTCCTCTAACTCTCGTTTCGCAGCCACTTCTTCAGATTCATTTTCAAGAGCTGCTCCTTGCGGAAACTCTAGCATCCTCTTTTTTACTGGATATCTGTATTGTTCAACGAGGAAAAAAGATGTGTCTGTTGCAGGAATTATTAAAATGTAATCCTTTTTCTTTATATACTCGTACTCGCCTTGTTCTCCATTTGGTAGCAATACTTTGTCATGCAAAACCGTCAACCTTTTTCCTTTAAACGCAACCTTACTTGATAATGTTTTCCATTCTTGTTGGTTATTGCCAATCATACATATAATTCTATTATAAAATTAAGTCCGTTTCGACTGGAGATACTCTTCAAATTTCGGTAATAAATCTTCTAAATATCTTTTACCGAGTTGTGTAGTAAACCGTGGTACCCTTTTTCTTCTGACACTTTCAAGATATTTCACTGCATCATTATAGTCATAAGTTGGTGTAATGCTAGTTAGATCTAATGTTCCTAATGTATCTGCCTCCATCAACACAAGCTCATCAAGATCAGTAAGCTCGACAACTCTATCATGTTTACCTACAAGATGTACAATACGACTGGCTTGATCTGGACGATAATGCTTTGCAATATCGGATCGATCTAAAAATTCCTTTGCTAATCGTGTTCCTTCAGTCATGTGTCTGGCTTTTCGATCTCTTACTGCATCTTTTTGATTCGAATCGCCACCTTCAAATAAATAAAAATAGCCAATATCATGAAACCACGCAGCCGTTTTTTCAACTAAAAGATCAAGATTAACTGATTGTCCAATTTCGTTTGCATAGTGGACCACCGATCTTGTATGTGGAATATCCCACTCTTTTCTCCCTTGAGATAGGAATTGTAAAGCGTAATTTTCAACTTGTACTAAAATAAGTGTTTGAGCCAAGTCTTCCTTACTCATATCGCTGAGAATTATAACATAACCTTATAGTTAATCCAATTAAAGTACTATTTTGCTCGAATTTCTCTGGATAGCGAAGCTAGGGAGAGAATCGTTCTTTGGCAGCCAAGACGGGCACCTCTGCAACTGTACGCTCGCAATTCACGCTCTCAAAACTCGGATACTGAAGCTACGGTTCATTTTTATTCCTGTGTCCCCTGAAAGCGGGATTCGAACTTATTCTATCTTTTTTAGTTCAGTAATAAATAAGATTAACTGTAGATTGAAAAACGACAATTAAAGTATTACTATAAAAATATGAGTGATGATGTAAAGAAGAGGCTTGACGATCTTGAAAAAAGAGTTAAATATCTTGAAAATAAAATATTGACACCTTTGAATGATCCGCGTAAAGATGGTCTTCTATTAGAAGAAGCAAAGAAAATCGTTATCCAGTATGATAAAGCATCATCATCCTTAATTCAAAGACGTTTAGGAATTGGTTTTGCAAGGGCAGCTACAATTCCAGTATCTACGTCTTTTTCAGGAAAACAGTTGTTTCTTAATATATCTTCCATTACCATTGCAACAACCATAGTATGGTCAAGCCTGGTATGGGTGTAAGGTATATATAAACTCTCCTCCGGTCGAGAACCAATATATGTAACGTAGCTTAACGATTTTATGTGGTGTAGCCTTGCAAGACCAAGCAGTCTGAAAGTTTCCGAATAAATACTATTATCAGGAATCCATCTGTTTAAATCAGAATATGGAAGGTTTTCTTTTAAGAAAACATCATCCTCTTCTTCACAAGATATAACTGGCCGGTGCTCAACAAGCATTTTATGGATTTTATAACAAATTGTATATTAAGTACAAATCTGAGAACAGCAGAACAATTCCTACAATGTGTAAATGTAGTTAAATAGAGAATCTCCCACCTTTTTCAGACTTTCAGCGCTGCATTTGTCTATTGTGTCCTGCGTTGTGTGGAAATACGGGTAATCAAAATCTATTACCAAAAAACTTGGAATGCCGATCTTATTTAATGGCGTGTGGTCATCATCTATCTCCCATTTTGGATAATTATAAAAATTAGAAGGGTATCCGCTATGCGCAATTTGAAAAAATTTTTGTGTTTCCCTTTTTGCAAACTCTAAGGAATTATAATCCTCATATATATTAAGATCTTTATCGCAAACCATATCTAGAATTATAGCTTGAACAGGTTTTTTGTTCGAATAAATATTGTTTGCTTTTTCTGCAAAATATGTTGATCCAATAGGTTTCCATTCGGAATCCGGTAAGTTAGCATCTCCTTCTTCACCATCAAAAAAAACGATATCAATTCCCACTTTTGGCTTGACGGATTTATTAGCAAGAAGTCTGGCGGTTTCTACTAAAATAGCCACGCCTGAGGCTGAATCGTTTGCGCCTGGCATTGGGTCTTTTGGATGACTTGTATCTTTATTGGCAAATTTTTTACTGTCATAATGCGTACCCAGAATAATTCTTTGTCTTTTTTCCGGAAAAAATCTTCCTATGATATTTTTTAAGCCATTTTTTTTTATTTCAGGATATATATAATCAATATTTTGTGTAATTTCCATACTGGTTAAAATTTTCATTTCTGCTATTAAAAACTCCTGCATTTTTTTGTGGCCTGAAGATCCTGGAAAACGCGGTCCATAATTTAACTGCTGGGAGATAATTGATAAGGCCTCATTTCCATTAAAACCTTCAGTTAAATTTAAATCCGTATTTATTGTTTTTGCTGTTAAATATTCAACTGGAGAAAAATTGTCTGAAAGGATTTGATTTTGGGAAAGATCAAATCTGTTTAAGTTAATCAATTTTTTATCCAAAGAAGAAAGTATGGGATTGGGGTTATTTTTAATTTCAGGAGTATTAAAGCCAATTATTCTTTCGTTTTTATAGCCCACCATAATAATATTTTGTAAGTTTATATCGTTTGGATTTGTGGTAGCGAAAAAATAACTGTTTGGGAAAATCGATCTAAAAGTTTTTATTTCAGAAAATATTAAAGAAGGGTTTTGGCGTGAAAGACTACCGATAAGGTTGGCAATAAAAATACCTTTATTGTTTAATTTATCTCTTGCGAGTGCAAAAAATTCTCTTGTTGTGAAATGCGCAGGAATAGAATATAAAGAATAATATACATCGCTGAATATTAAATCGTAATTTTTTTTGCCATCCACAAGCAGTCTTCTTCCATCTTCTGTGTAATTTGTGAGGCGCTTATCATCCGGAACTTTGAAATATTTTTTCCCCAGCTCAAAAAGTGAAGGCTCAATTTCCGCAACGTCAACTTTAATATCTTGGTTTTCTTTTAACAGCGCTTTTGGAATAGAATAGGCCCCTCCTCCAATTACCAGTGTATTTTTAATATCCGGGTTTAATATTTTGTAAATCGCATAATACTTTGTATAGTCAAAAACAAGATCGTCAGAATCCAAGAACATAGCCCCTGAATAACTTTTATCCTGCATGAAAAAACGGGTTGGTTTTCCGTTATAGACGCCGTCATAAATTTGTATTTTTTCATAAACGCCGTCCTTGCTGTAAATAGTTTTTACTGCTGGTTTATCACTGTTTAAAATAGCAAACAAAGTAATCAGGAACAGCAGAGCGATCGGTATTTTTTTTATTTTATTTTTTGTTGTGATAAGGCCCAAAATGCCAAGCAAAATTAAGGCAGTTCCAACAAAGCTTACAATTTGATTAATACCAAACTGGGGGATCATATAAAAACCTGCTGACAGACTGCCAAAAATGCTTCCAAAAGTTGACCAGAAGAAAATGTTTCCGGTTATTTTACCTATTCCTTCATTTGCATAATCTGACTCTTGAATTTTTATGGCAAAAGGAGACAGTGTTCCCAGAAAAAAGCTGGGTAAAAAAAACAAAAGTAAGGATGTAATCAAAGGTCCGTTAACAATTGTCAATTGATACCCTAAAATAGGGAGAAGTGAGGATGTTAATAACTGAAGGAAAAACACGCTGAAGCCGGAAACTAGAATAATTGCGTAAAACCATTTTTTGGAGGGGTGAGTGTCGGCAAATCTTCCGCCCAGATAATATCCCATACTTAAACCCAGTAATATGATGCTGATTACGCTTGAAACCGTATAGATTGTATTGCCAAAGTAAGGTGAAAGAATGCGTGTCGCAACAACTTCAATAATTAAAACACATGCTCCAGTAACAAATACTACAAAAGATAAAAAGTTTCTTTGAAAAAAGCTAGAAAGGCTGCTGCAAGAGATTAGATTCGATTTTATCATTTATTCAAATATATTATTTTAAGTTTGAAAAAGCAATCTATTACTAATTCTTGTTTTTTTAAATTTGACTATCTTATTGTCTTATTGATATAATTACTAAAAGGGCAAGAGATCCCCTAATGAATTGCTATGTATAATAGAGAGAGCAAAAATTATTCCCTCATATACATATCCTAATTTTTAGGATTCTTATTTTATTGCCTCGGATCCGCCTTTGGGCGAGATAAAAAATTATGTCAAATATTCTTAAAAATATTAAAGTTGCAGATACTGCCAATCAGAATGATCAAATAAAAAAGCTTAGGGAAGAATATATAAAAAAACTTGAACAAGTAACTTCTTTATCACGCGACCAGGCCAGAAATATTTTACTTGAGGAGCTTGGAAATGAGTTAAAAGGGGATGTTGCGAAAATCATTAAGGAATCAGAGGACGAAGCTAAAACTTCTGCGCATAGAAAAGCTCAGGAAATATTGGTTGACGCAATGAAGCATGGGGCGCTAGATTATATCGCAGAATATACAATTTCTACAATAAAAATTCCTGATGAAGACATCAAAGGAAGAATCATTGGAAAAGAAGGAAGAAATATCCGTGCTTTTGAAAATACTACGGGTGTAGATGTGGATTTGGATGAAGAAGGAATTATCAGGCTTTCTTCTTTTGATCCGGTAAGACGTGAAGTAGCAAGGCGTGCTCTTGATGTATTAATAAAAGATACAAGAATCCAGCCGGTCAGAATAGAAGAAGTTGTTGTTCAAACCAGGAAAGAAGTTGAAGCAATTATTCTTGAGGAAGGAGAAAAGCTGGTACATGCGGTAGGGGTTTATAATCTTAATGCGGATCTTGTCGCGCTTCTTGGGAGATTTAAATTCAGAACCTCCTTTGGGCAAAATTTAATAGTCCACACTCTTGAGGAAACTAAGATTGGTGCTCAAATAGCTCATGAAGTGGGCGCTTCTGTTGACGTGGTAAAGCTTGGATGTTTATTCCATGACATTGGTAAGATTGTTTCAGATAAGGAAGGAAGTCATGTAAAACTTGGTGCGGACTTACTCAGTAAATACAAGATGCCAAGAGAAGTTGTAAATTGTGTTCTTGAACACCATGAAGATAAACCTTTTTCCAGCATAGAATCAGTAATTGTTTATATTGCGGATGCAATTTCCGGCGCAAGACCGGGAGCAAGACACGAGGATTATGAAGAGTATCTTAAAAGACTGAGGGAAATGGAAGAAATAGCAAAAGGCTTTAACGGTGTTGAGGATGCTTATGCTTTTGAGGCGGGACGGGAACTACGCGTCATAATAAATCCGGGAAAACTTGATGATATAGAAACAACAATTCTTGCAAAACAAATTAAAGATGAAATAGATAAAAAACTTATTATTCCGGGAGTTGTAAGAGTTACAGCAATAAGAGAATTCAGGGTAACAGAACCCAAAGAATAATTTACCAATAAATCAATCTACTTTTTTAAATTTTTCTCTTCATAAATCAAATATTATTTTGGTGTTAATTTGAATTCAGAATTTTCAAACAACTTGATAATTAGTAATTGAATATTGATAATTTACACAATACCCTCTTGACATTTTTTTTATTAATCTGTATTGTTAAATCAACAATAAATATTTATGAAAAATGAGATCCGCCCGACCTTACTTTTTGCATTAGTACATTTGTACTACGACTCAAAGTGTGGTCTTTGGCGGACATAAGAAATTGTAAAACTTTTCGGTCTAAACCGGTATCGTTAACAATTTCTAACAAAAGGAGGTGAAGAGAAAATGTCAGTAACAACAAAAGAATTAGTAGTCCTTGTTGCAAAAAAAGCAAATCTTACAAATAAAGCATCAAAAGAAGCGGTAAGAATTCTTCTCAATGGAATAAGAGATTCACTCAAAAGAGGAGAGAAGGTTGTTCTAACTGGTTTTGGCACTTTTAGTTTGAGAAATAGAAAAGCTAAAAAAGGTAGAAATCCCAAAACAGGCGAGCCGATAATGATTGCAGCAAGAAAAGCGCCAGGATTTACTCCGGGAAAGAGTCTTAAAAAAGCAGTAAAATAATTAAGATCTAAGTTTTTATGGAAAAGATTTTAGTTATCTTAGGACCTACTGCTAGCGGAAAAACCAATCTTGCATTTTGTCTGGCAAAGAAATTCAACGGGTCGCTTGTAAGCTGTGATTCGGTACAGGTTTATAAACATCTAGATGTGCTTTCCGGTAAAGATATTCCCGCTGGATCTAAATTTTTTAATCTGACAGGCACGAAGTTTAATTTTGGATATTATTTGGTAAACCAGGTTAAGATTTTTCTTCTGGACTTAGTTACTCCCGATTATGCATTTAATGTTTCAGATTTTTTAGATGCCTATGATTTGGCATTTGAATATATAAAAAGTAATAAGGAGCATCCTATTCTTGTTGGTGGAGCAGGTTTTTATATTAAAGCGCTGCTTAACGGAGCTGAAACTCTGAAAATTCCTCAAAATAAGATTTTAAGAGATAGGCTGGAAAAGGAATCAGTTGAAGTATTATCTGAATTGCTGAGAAAAGAAGATTATAAACGTTTTGCGGAAATGAATGAGTCGGATGTTAAAAATAAACGGAGGCTTATTCGTGCAATTGAAGTAGCAGAATATAAAAAAAGTTCAAAGTTCAAAGTTCAAAGTTCAAAATTAAGAAGAGTTGAGAATGCTGACATTTTAAAAATTGGACTTTATGCAAATCGTGAAGAGCTAAAAAAAAGAATAGATAAAAGAGTAGAAGGATGGTTAACAAAAGGCGCGGTCATTGAGGTAAGAAAACTGTTTGGCAGTTACAGTAAATTATCAAACCAAGTTAAAACTGCAATAGGATACAGGCAGATATTTGACTACTTGGCAGGTAAAGAAAATTTTGAAGATGCAATCAAAAAGTTGAAAACGGGCGAATATCAGTACGTGAAGAAACAGATGACATATTTAAAAAAAGATAAAAGCATAAAATGGTTTGACATAACTGACCCTTCTTTTATGCAAAAAGTAGAAGAACAGGTGTCGGATTGGTATAATACTTAATATTATGTCGTTTAATATAAGAGCAAGAAACGTTATTTACTTTGCCACCATAGCCCTTGTGATCTGGTTTTTGTATCTTGTGAGCCACATTCTTACACCTTTTATTCTGGCTATGGTTTTTGCTTATCTTTTTGATCCGTTAATTAATTTTTTCTACAAAAAGTTCAAATTGCCCAGGAGCATATCAATATTTCTGGTTTATATAATACTTATCGGAAGCGCGGTATTTTTATTAAGTCTTTTGACACGCTCAATCTTTACTGAATGGGAAAGCATTAAAAACAATCTTGAAAACTTTTTTCTTTCCATAAAAAGAGACATTAAGCAGGTTCCGGACTGGCTGCAGCCGTACTTTTATGATTACATCGATTATTTTTCTAAAAATAAACTTTTTGGCAATATTGCTTTTGCTCCTTTTCCTTTCGTCTCTAAAGCATTTTTGGGAATAATTAACTTTTTTGTTTTTCTTTTTTCGGCATTTTTCTTTTTAAGAGATGGAGAAAAAATGATAGGGAAAGCTATGACTATTCTTCCTGCAGAATACAGAGATGATGCAGTGGTACTTTTAAAAAGAATTAATGACGTTTTAAGCAGCTATTTAAGGGGTCAACTGATATTAATCGGATCAATGGTAGTGATGCTTTTTATAAGTTTTAGTATTTTAGGAGTAAAGTATGCTTTGACAATTTCTCTATTTTCTGCTGTTTTTGAGATTGTCCCTTTTATCGGGCCTGTTGCCGCAGGAGCGATCGGTACATTTATTATTGTTATTTCTGGGGGACAAATAAACTTTTATCTAAGTCCTGCACAGGTGGCGATTATAGTTATTACAATTTATTATGTTTCAAGACAAATACAGGATTATCTTCTTGCGCCCTATGTTATCGGGAAGGCAACGAAACTTCATCCTCTTATAATACTTTTTTCCGTCCTGGCAGGGGAGCGTATATACGGAATCATGGGGGTTTTGCTTGCGGTTCCAGTAGCAGCGAGCATCAAAATTGTTTACGAATTTATATTTGATAAGATAAATAACAAAAATAAATAGTTATTTATTTTTAACTTAAAACTCAAAAATCAAAATGCAAAACTACAACTCAAAAACTAAAAAGTAATGGTTTAAAATATATCTGCTTTTTGATTTAAAATTGTATTTTTGATCTTTGATCTGCAGAAGAAGCTTAATCAAAGCAAGATTTAATTGTCTCAAGGAGACGTTTTTGATATAATATTGAGGCTCTGGGAAGAAGGATCGTCGATACGTTCAGTTTCATGAATATATAGGAAAGTCCAGACAGGTGTAATGCCGGGGACGGAGCGTAAGCTCCGGCTAGAGATAGCCGGTGTTCGAATTTTTTACCCACATGCGGAATTTGAAACAAGTTCTGAAATGACAGAACTTGAGAGCAACAGAGATGAGTGGGTGTGAAACATGGCAATCCTACCTGCTGCAACCTTCGAATGGTGCGTTATAACCCGCATTACGGGAGCACCAAAGTTTAAGGGCATCCAGTTCAAGCTGGACGGTTGTGACAACATATCACTAAACCGAGATAGATGACGATTGTGAAACAGAATCTGGCTTACTCTCTTCCCGGAGTTTTTTGTGGAAAAAATTCCTTTCAGATTAAAAATTATTGTTGTGGAGATACCATTACAACTCCACCAAAACCATAGCCTAAATTTCCACCATAATCAAATATGATTCTAATACAATCACCTTTTGTAAAAGATAACTTAGAAATAAATTTTGTTTTCGCATCTGGTTTTTTAGTAAAGGAATTATTATCTCCCTCCATATTCCATTCTCCATTAGGTCCAATTTTTATAATTTCCGCATCAAATATGGAAAGTTTACCGCTTGTTATTGCGTATATTGGTGGCAATACTAGTGTCCATCCTTGCTCCAAAAATGGATTTTCAAGTGTTAAATTAGGATACTTTTCTTTATTTAGTTCAATAAATTCATTAATTCTGGATGGATTATTTAGTTTTGTTTTTACGATTGATAAAATTGAATCTCCCGGTTTCACGGTATATTTCTCTAAGGCGTCTTCCTTCATAACCGCTCCGTAATGTAGACATTTTCCGGATTTCTTATAAATTGTAGTATTTTTTGAATCTGCTTGAGTACTTTTTATAGTATCAGATATTGCTCTTTCTTGTTGATATTTAATACCCATAAAAAAACCGATAATGGGGAGAATAATAAGTATTATAATTCTAATAAAATCGGGATTATGTTTACTGCTTTTGATAGACAAAGTATTTATTTCATTGTTTTCCATCATTTTTATAATATTAATTAATAAGTACATTGTCAATGTCGAAATCTTTCATTTTTCCTCTGTCAAGCCAATTTAGAAATGTCCGCTTTTCTCCAAAATAGAAATGTCTTCTTTTTCCATAAAAGTATGTTTTACTT
>Ga0155147_131_pt1 | contig 25167 bp, 19 predicted proteins | sample RifCSPhighO2_01_FD_106115 | JGI IMG/M metagenome (GOLD analysis project Ga0155147, IMG submission 106115) | Candidatus Levybacteria bacterium RIFCSPHIGHO2_01_FULL_36_15
AGGTTCCTCCTCTACCCCTGACCAATACTTTACAGGTCAAATAGATGATGTCAGGATTTATAACTATAATCTTACAGCTACTCAAGCCAAGCTGATAATGAATGAAGGATCAGCAGTCAGGTTTGCCCCGTTAACAGGGTCGCCATAAAAACAATGACTAAAGTCATTTATTACATTACTTCTTCAGGAGACAACCCTTTTGATAAGTTTCTAGACTCTCTTTCCGAGCAGCAACAAAGAAAAATTTTAAGGATCCTTACTAATATCAAGGTTTATGGCTTAACTACCGCCATACCCCACATTAAAAAGCTTATTGGTACACCATTTTGGGAAATAAGAATTCTCGGTCAAGATAACATTAGAGTTTTCTATGCGGTTTTATTAAAAGATTCTATCTTGGTTATACATGGTTTTACAAAAAAATCCCAAAAAACGCCTTTCAGGGAAATTAAAACTGCAATGGATAGACTAAACGATTGGCTTGACAAATGATATCATATATGATATCATAAAAATATGAAAAACAGACTTATCTATACACTTGAAATGGATTTAGAAAAAAGACTCAAGAACCCTAAATTCAAAAAGGAATGGGAAGATTCGGAAACTGAATATCAACTTGCCTGCAAACTTATTGAAGCCCGCCTCAAAAAAGGCATGTCTCAAAGAGATTTAGCCCAAAAAGTTGGAACTTCTCAAGCAGCAATTTCCAGGATTGAGAGTATGAATGGCAACCCTTCCCTATCTTTCCTTAAAAGAATCTCTGCTGCTCTTGGCAGCAAACTCCAAATTACACTATAATGGCCAGATTGCCTCCGTTACAAATAAAGAACGAGTGCAACCAAAGAACAGCGGTAAGGTTTGGCCCGGCAACAGGGTCGCCATAGTGTCATTCTGGAAGCCACGAAGTGGCTGATAGAATCTCTATGAATAAGCAATATTACGTATACATTATGACAAACAAATTTAATACTACCCTTTATACAGGCATTACCAGCAACCTTATCCGTCGTGTATGGGAACATAAACAAAAATTTGTTAAAGGTTTTACTAAAAAATACAATATAAATAAACTGGTCTACTTTGAAATCTTTGATGACCCGGAAAATGCCATTACAAAAGAAAAGGCCATAAAAAATCTAGTCAGAAGAAAAAAAGATCAACTAATAAATGCGTCTAATCCGGAATGGAAAGAACTGTACCAAGAGATCCTATCGGGCTAATGCCCTCCAGGATGACAAAAGAAAAAAACAAAATAAAATCTGGACCAGGAAAAACATATCTTAAAAAGCGTCTGAAACGTTTTCTACTGTTAACGGAGTTTGGCCCGGCAATGGGAAGCCCATGAAAATAATTTTATCTATTGCAGAAATGGCAGCGGATTTACCTGGCCGCTTCCGCCTTTTACTTCAAGATGCAAATGTGGTCCTGTTGTTCTTCCAGTGAGTCCTACCCAACCTACAACGCTTTGCCCCGCAGTAACCGTGTCTCCTACATTCACATTCGCACCGGACATATGAGAGTATAAAGTTTCATAGCCATTATTACCTTGAATTGTTATATAAATTCCGTATCCCCAGTTCCACCCGCTTGTGTAAACTGCTGACACTGTTCCGTTTTGAGCGGCAACTACTGGCGCTCCCGAGGCAGCAGCGATATCAATTCCTTTGTGATACCATGAATAAGACTGACTTATAACTCCCTGTATTGGCCAGGTGAATCCTTCACCGGTAACGTTTACTGGCCCAGTTGCAATATAAGTTGGTCTTATATAATTTGGCTTTTCCTCCGGTTTAACACCGTTTGGCACAATTAAAATCTGTCCTTCAACAAGGCTAAACGTCTGAGGATTAGCAAAATCATTAAAAGGAAAATCAACTATTTCCTGAGGATTGGTAGCATATTTTTTAGCTATGGCATAGACATTGTCCCCTCTTTGCACCTTATGGACAATACCCGTAACAGGCAGTATGTCAAGCGTGTCTCCTACCGTAATATCATCAGTTTTCAGATCATTTGCCCAGCGGACCGTGTCCTCTGAAATTCCAAAACGCCTTGCTATAACGGAAATTGTGTCTCCTTTTTGGACTGTGTAAACAACTACTTTATCACGTGGCTTGTCACTCTCCTGTGTTTGAAAAACGTCCTCTGAAATTAGACTTTGTTCCCCATTTTGCGCCTGCGCAAAAGAAAGAAGGTTCTTGTTGTTTGAGAAAGGGTTGGAATTTGATATTAACGGCGAAATGAGAACTCCTATCAGAAGAATAGACATAGCGCTTAAATGCAAAAAAATTCTGTTGCGCTTTCCCCGCTTTACAAGGATAGTTTTTACAATTGTATTTTTATGGTTTTCAAACGCGCCTGATAAAAATAATACTTTATCTTTGATATAAATATTAAGAAATGAAATAAAGAGAGGAAATTCTTTTTTGAGGAAAAAAATAAATTGTTTTACGTATCTGCTACACCCCAAAAGCAGACAATCTTTAATCTTCTCCATATTTTGAATCACTACTTTAAACAATGAATAAATGCCGAAGAATAACAGAAATAACGTTAAGTCAATGTTAGCAGAAACAAACAATAAATGTCAAATTGCCTTCCTCACCTTGCTGCCTCGCTTGCGCTTGGCGGAGGAGATATTTTCATAGGACTTGGTCCTGTAGGTAAGGTATTGGCAGAAGGAGAACTAAGCTGTAACGGCTGCTGCTCCGTCACCGGATTATTAGCCTGCTCCTCTTGAAGATTTTGTTCCGCAGTTTCTCCCTGGCCCTGAATTTTGGGCGTAAGAGCATTTATTTCCTCATTAATCTTTTTAAGGTTATTTTCATCATTTTTACTTAAATTACGCACAATCTGATATGCAGCAAGCGCATTTGAAAAATCTCCTTTTGCTTCAAGCGTGTGTCCAAGATTATAATAGGCGTTTGAGTAATCACGCTTAAGATTAGTTGCTATCTGAAACTGATTTTGGGCATTATCATATTGCTTGAATTGGTAATAAATCCCTCCAAGCTCAACATAAAGTTGAGGATTTGAAGAATCAAGACTGATCGCCTGGGTAAGAGTGGCAACGGCAAACTGATCCGCGTTTTGACCCACGTTTATAAGATTTCTATAGATCTGAGATAGATTCTGCCAGTTGGCGGCCAAAAGAGGAGAAATCACAACTGCCTGCCTGGCGCTGTTTATACTCTGTTGAAGTAAAGCAACAACTGTTTGCTGCGCGTCAGCCGGAGAATCTTTTTGCGCTATGCTTGCCGCAAGAGAATTGGCAAGAGCAAAATTAAGCTGGGAAAAAACTCTGTAGTAATCGCTTCTATATGGATAATCATCAATTGCCTGTCTTTGAAGATCATATGCTTTCTGTCCGTTGTTTGAAGAAACATAAGCAAGAGACTGCTTGAACGCGAGATCTGAAATAAGAAAACGCATAGTGTAATAACCTACAAAACCTCCAACAAAAATAACTACCACAAAAACCAGCAACGGAAGCACTTTGCTTTCCTTTTCCCTTCTGTGTCCGCTGGCTGCCTCAACAACATTAATAAGCCCCTGCTTCAGGGCAACAAGAGTAATTGTCACATTGTAAACGTTATTGGATTTATGCAGGTAAAGATATGATACATAAAGCGCCATGAGCATGAAAAGCATAAACAGTGAAGTAAATGAAAAAGGAAGTAAAAATGACGCGATCAACAGCACAATGATAGATAAATGAAGAATATTTATTGTTTTGAGCCTTGTTTTAAGCACTTTTTGTATCAGATAGAAATAAGAAACTATTCCCAATATACCGGTTGTAGCAATAAGCTCAAAGAAAAAAGTTGAGGAATTAAAGAAAGTCAAATTCCAGATATCACGTTCCAGATTAAAAGACGGAAGCCTGAATCTGGTAAAATCGGTTACAAAAGTGCCGTAACCTGACCCGAGAATCAAAGACAGAAGTGGTCTTTGGGCATCCTGGCTTATGGAAGCAAATGCTATTTGAAGGCCGTGCATAAATGGAAGAGTAACCACTTTTTGAACCAGAATCTCATAAATAAGGACTGCAAAGGATAAAACCGTAAAAAGGGAAGACAATGAGAATATTGCAAGCTCATAATTGGCAACCTTATTTTTTATTAAATTTGCCAGGAAGAAAAGAGAGATCAAAAGAATGGGCAAAATATATATTGCCTGCTGCACTGTTGATCCAAAAGTATTGAAGTACCTTGAATGAGTTTCAGGAAACGGAAATATGTATATCTTGGCAAAATAAAGAAGTGTCACAAGAGCTGACAACACGCTTCCTAAAATAAGTGAGTAGGAAAGAAGATTAAAAGAAGACGCGTTATCAATACTGTTTACTACCACAAAATATAAAAACAGCAAAGAAATTAATGGTAAAGCCTGAATAATTGAGTCATAAAATCCGCGTGAAACCAGAGACGATCCCAGCACTACTACTCCAAAAAAAACAAGAGGCAAGTTGAAAGGATTAGAACGAATTGTGATTTTACTCTCAAATACCATTTTTAAACAAAGGATAATCAAGAGAGCGATCGTGAATATAAGCACAAGAATTTCCTTTGGAAAGGTAAAGACATCTGAAGCATTAGTCAGAAACAACAAAGGAAATAGGATTAATAAGAGTGAGGTTATGCCTGCAGAAAGATTTTTCAAAATAGAAATAGCTTCTTTTTTGTCCATAATACATAATGTAACAATTAACCGGAGCAATGTCAATATATAAATTTGTAAGTATTCACCTTTTCCCAGTAAACGTGTCATTCTGAGGCTGAAAGCCGAAGAATCTCATCAATTTTGAAATCCTTCACTACGTTCAGGATGACAACCTGCTGGTAAATACTGAATTCATACATAAATTTTAAATAGACAAAACCACAAAAAACCCACTTAAAGAGATTATGGGAATTGAATATAGATGACTTTTATCTATTTCACAAGTACTTGTCCGCGATTTAAATCCGGTACATTAGACTTCCTATTTTCCTTTAATATTATTTGCTCTTCTTTGCTTAAGGTCCAAATTACGCGCTTGCCATATCCTTACTGCCTCTAAAGCAGTCACGGCAAAGAACCTCTCTTCCCTCACTGGGTTTGAATGGAACACTGTCTTTTTTACCACATCTTGAGCATGTAATTTCAAACATTTGGCGTGGACCTTGATTTCTGTCCTGATCTTTTTTCTTTTTTCTGCAATCAGGGCAACGTGTCGGAGCATTCTGGAAACCTTTTTTCTGATAGAATTCCTGCTCTCCCTTGGTCCAAACAAATGTTTTGCCACAATCACGGCAAACTAATTGCTGGTCATTCATGGAAATATTAGTTCAAAGTTCAAATCGCAAAATTCAATCCCGATTTAATCGGGAGAAAATTGTAAATTGAAAATTGAAAATTAATTTTTCACCTCCTCTCCTGGGACTTTATATCTTTGACTAAACATATTTGCTTCTTTTACTTGGCCCTAGAGATTCGGTGAACCACTTGGGGCTCCTGTTAGCGTTCAGTTCTCCCGCCGAGGCGGGACTAGACGCTGAATTAATCTTTTCCAAGACTATCTATAAACTCCTTATTGCTTTCTGTTTTTGAAAGCCTTTCAATAAGCACTTCTGTTCTTTCATCAGGCGAAAGCATTTCAATCATGCGTCTCATTGTGACTACTTTTCTAAGGTCTTTTTCAGCCAGCAGCAGTTCTTCCTGTCTTGTGCCTGACTTTTCTATATTTATAGCCGGGTAAATTCTTCTCTCAGCAAGCTTCCTTTCAAGATGAAGCTCCATATTACCCGTACCTTTAAATTCTTCATAAATAAGATCATCCATGCGTGATCCGGTTTCAACCAGAGCAGTACCAAGTATCGTAAGCGAACCGCCTTCTTCACAGTTTCTGGCTGCGCCAAAAAAACGTTTGGCCGGCCAAAGTGCTGCCGGATCAAAACCTCCTGTTAAAGTTCTTCCTGAAGGTTCAATTGAAAGATTGTACGCGCGCGCAAGTCGGGTTATAGAATCAAGAAGTATAATTACATCTACCCCAAGCTCAACCAGTCTCTTAGCACGCTCAAGAGCTATCTCGGCAATGCTGGTCTGGGCATCCGGAGGCTCGTCAAAGTTTGAAGCCACAACCTCTCCCTTGACTGAACGGCTTATGTCAGTTACTTCCTCCGGCCTTTCGCCAATAAGAACTGCCATAAGGTGGGCCTTTGGAAAGTTTGCTGAAATTCCGCTTGCAATATCTTTAAGTATGGTTGTTTTTCCGGCCTTTGGAGGCGAAACAATCATTCCCCTTTGCCCAAAACCAATTGGTACCACCATGTCAATAACTCTTGTTGAAAGAGGAAATTTCTTTGTGGAAAGCACAAGCTGCTTATTTGGATATATGGGAGTAAGATCTTCAAAATAAGCCCTTTTTAATGAGGCTTCCGCTTCTTTACCATTAACTTTCTCAATCTTAAGCAACCCGTAAAACCTTTCATTGTCTTTTGGCGGTCTTCCCAAACCTTCCACGAGATCTCCCGGCCTAAGCCAAAATCTTCTTATTTGAGACTGGGAAATGTATATGTCGCGGTCTGAAGGCCTGAATTTTGGCCTCAAAAAGCCATGCCCTTCAGATTGGATATCAAGTATTCCTCCCACTTTTTCAGTAACCTGCTCAGGAAAACCCTGCGGCTCTACACCGTTTGACACCATAGGAGGCTTGGGAGAAATTTCTCCGTTATTTTCCGGGACTACAGCCACGGGCACTTCTGCTTTTGTCTCTTGGGTATTTTTAACTACTCTTCTTACAGCCATAAAATAAATATTGTTTAATATTGTGAGGTTTTATTTCCCATGAATTTGTGTCGCGGTCATCCCCTTGTGGAGCCTATCAGTGCTATTAAAACATTTTCAAAACCTTTTGTCAAGATAGTATTGGTAGAAGAAATTAAGGTCGCTTTTCTCCTTCTGGGTGTTTTATTCCATCTCCTGCACTTTTTAAAATATCTCCTAGCGCTTCTCTTGCATCATAAACCAACCTTGCGCCTACTCTATACATGGGAGGTGCAGCTTCACGAGCAGCTAGCGTACCTGCCGCGACTAATGAATATTGTAAAAATTGTCTTCTTGGTACTAATCGTCTGAGTGCAGACGGTCTTCTTGGTGGATGTACGCCAACTACCTCTCCAGGTGCTTCATGTTGTCTTGGTTGTGGTTGATCCTCAGGTCTTCTCATAATTTCCGACATTATAACTAATATAGGTCTGTTTGTCAAGTGGTAAATCCAACTACCAAAAACAAGCAATATGAAAACAAACTTGATATTTAAGTAATCTTATAGTAGAATACTATATTCTATGTCAGAAGAATTTAACAAAGCAGGTATTGATGCAAATTTCAGTAGCAGAATAGGAAGAAGGCAATTTAATTCTTTGCTTGCTGCAAGTATAGCAGGCACTCTGCTTTTACCATTGAGCGCCTGTGCGGGAAAATCCGCACCTGAAAAAGCAAAACCAACTCCTGAACCTTTCAATGAGGATACTTCTAAAAAACCAGGCGAGCTTCAAGTAATTCACCAGCCTGAAAATGCAGCGCTGAAAATACGATTTGGAAAAGAAGAAACAATCCCACTGCTTAGCGACATTGCATATTTTCCGGACGCGCATTTTGCTTTCCGTAGAAAAAAGAACGGAAACGTTGAAGTTTGGATTCCTGGCGGAGTTTCCACATATTATTTTTCAGGCAGGGATTTTGAACATTTAAAGTCAGGTAACGTTGACGAAAGAGGAAATCCTGCTCCCGTTTTTGGTCCTGATCCTTCAGTTGGGTTTATTCAAGATTATGCCGGCATTTGTTCAGTTTTCCAATCAAATAGTGAAAATGATCTTATCGGTTTTGGACACGGAGAAAACAGGCCAAGTCCCGGAGATGCGGGACACTATCTTGCTACAACCTTCAGGGTAGAATCCCATGACAGTGGAATAACCTGGGAAAATCCCGAAGCAATTATAGCGGGCAAAAATATAGATAAAAGCCACAAAAGGATCTCCGGAGCGGGACAGCCATGCGTTATTAGTGTCCAGGAGCCAGATGGAAAAAAATATTTTTATGCTTACACAACTAAATGGAACGCAACCGAAGCAGACGCGATTCATTTGTCACGTGCTCCTTTGGAAAAAGGCGGAAAACCCGGAACATGGGAACAATTTACAAAAAATAAGGGTTTTGTACCGCTTGTAATTGATAAAAACGGCAATGGGGGCAGTAGCGACGCGGTTATTACGCCGCCAAAATTTGAATTATACGGAAATACCGTTTATGCCGCTCTTGCCAGTGTAAGCTGGAATAAAAACCTTGGCAAGCTCGTTTGCGTATTTGAAACAGCAATAGGATTCTGCTCTGCCCTTTCTTCAGACGGAGTAAACTGGACAGATTATCAAGCTTTGCTTAAATTACCTTCTAAAGATGACAGGGGTTACAACAGATTTACCTATCCTACTTTAATAAGCGGATCTGAAGCATCAGACAGAACAACCTCACAAACAGGCCATATATATTATGCCAAAAGTGAAGCCGGCGCCGCGCCTCATACAATGCTGAGGCGGCCATTTCTGATTGGCTAAAAGCAACTTATAATAACTTTTTGGTAAATGTTGAATTATAAGTTAAAGCTTAGGTTTATATTTTAACGCGTGATTTGCAAATGAATATTGAATTTATCTTATAGTACTTGACATGATGAGCAGATGTATGTTAAAATCGCTAAAACCTGAAATAATCTTGATACTTAAAGCTAAATAACTATGAAAATACTAAAAACCTTAATACTTGCCAGTCTTTTACTTTTTGTTTTTACACGTATAAGCGCAGCAGAGAACTCAAATTCTTCCTGCCAGGTAGTTTATGGCGGTGGACAGGCATGCCCTACTTCAGATCCAATTGGCGTTTCAAAAATGGTACAAAAACCGGAAGCAACTGATTTTGTTGAAAATCTTTCAATCAATGACCCTAAATTCAACCCAAGCAAAAACGTGACTTTCCAGATAACTGTAACAAACAATACTGCCAATGACATTACAAATATAGAGGTTAATGATATATTTCCGCAGTTTTTGAACTTTGTATCAGGACCGGACAATTCCGTTTTTGACTCCAATAAAAAAACACTCGCTTTTAAAATAGATAAGCTGCCGGCCGGAAAAAACCAGGCATTTACTGTTGTTGGTAAAATTGCTGATGATTCGGATTTTCCCGCTGATAAATCAATCATTTGTATTACAAATCAGGCTCAGACAAAAACAACTGACGATGCAACGGCTCAGGATTCATCACAGTTTTGTATACAACGAAATGTGCCAGGAGGTTCAACTCAGGTTTTTCCGCCAAGCACAGCGCAGATAACACCTTCAACAGGGCCTGAAATGCTGGCGCTCTTTGCCTTAATCCCAAGCGGAATATCAGGATTATTGTTAAGAAAGAAATCAAATAAATTAATCTTAAACTCAAAGGGGGTGAAAAAATATGGCAGTAAATAAAAATGAACTTCAACCAAGAGAGGCACACAGGAAAAGCAATAAAAATCCTTTCGTTGCCGCAGCAATAGCACTACCTTTAGCTTTTGGGGCGTTGACTGGTTGCAGTGACTTATTTGTTGATCCAACTCCAACTGCAAGTCAGTCTGGAGGAGTTGATGCGGTTTTGGGTACACAAACGCCAAGCCAAGCAGCAGCAGGAAGAAGAACACCGGAAGCCGGTACGCCGACTCCCGCTTTGGCCCCAGCCAAAGCAAGTCCTGTGGTTAAAAATACAGTCGTGCCTGCAACAGTAAGTCCAAAACCTGAAGGAACACCCGCCAAGGGTAAGAAAGCTACTTCTTTCAAACCGTATAAGACTGGAGACGTAGCACCTCTTGGAACAAACTGTATTGCTACCGGAGACGGTAATTATATAGATGAAGATAAGACTATAGTTGCGCATGATTCTGATGAAACAACGGGAGCTACAAACAGCACAACTAAAAAAGGTGTTAAATTTGAATTCCCGTTTGGAGGAAATGTCACCTGTATTAATGATGACAGCAAAGTTGCCGAAACCCAGCATAAAATGGCTCTTGGAATGCAAAGACCAGGAGGGGGATGTGAAGGAACTAAAGGCTGTACGGGAGGCGTTGCTGAAAATGTATACCCCGATCACATAGAACAAGGGGATATAACAGAAGAGGATCAACCAGCAGGAGCTGGTGCAGATCCAAAAGCAACCGGAAGTCCCACCTCAACAGGAACTCCCACAGCTGAAGCAGGTAAAAAATCTGCAATAGCAACGGGAACCGCAACTTCAACTCCATCAGCAACAGCTGAAGCAGGTAAGCCTGCTCAGGGAGCAGAAAAAAGTGAGTTGGAAAAAATGGTGGATGAAATCAACAAAAGACTTGGTGGAACAGGAGTGATTGTTATTATCCAAAACGGTAATTCAAACACCAATGTAAACGGTGAACAGGGACAAAAAGCGGAACCTACAGTTACCGGAACACCAACAGGAATTCCTACGGCTGAAGCAGGTAAAAAATCTGCAACAGCAACGGGAACTGCAACCCCTACTCCATCAGTAACAGGAACACCAACACCAACTGCTACGCCAGGTATGCTAACGCCAACCGCAACAGGTACAGGCACGGCAGCAACAAATAAAGGCGTAGGAGGTACGCCAACTGCAGTAGCTGGAGCAACACCCGGAAGAGAAGGCTTAGTCTGTCCGGCAGGAAATAATCCTATAGCGATGGAACAAGGCCAAGTATTATCGGTTAATGAACATAACTATTTTGTTGGCGATCCAACTTTAATAGGTAATGACGGCAAACCGGTCTTTGTTGCAGACAGTGAAGCAAGTTCAGCGCTTATAGCAGACTTCCAAGGTCCGATGAAAGTTGAAGCAGACTATAGAGGAACTTTAGTATGTGTAAAAGGAGATCAGGCAGCAAAACAAAAAGCAATGGAAGCTGAAAAAAGAGCTAAACTTGCTAGTAAAAACGGATGCGGAGATAATCAACCTTGTACTAGAGTTGATATTATTCCGGAAAGTCCAGATAAAATAGTCATACAAGATCCTTAAGACTAATTTTATCTTGATCTTTTAAAGATCCAAAAAAACCCTAACGTTTTAAAACGTTAGGGTTTTTGAATGGTTTATTGAATAGAGATTAATTTGGAGTTATGATTAAAATATAATGAATAACTCCAAAATATTAGAATTTATAAGAAGACATTATCCAATATTAGTGATTTTTGCTCTTTCTCTTATCCTCTGCTTCACTAATTACATTCCCGGGACTTTTTTATCCGGTTGGGACACGCTTCATCCGGAGTTTGATTTTGCGCTTAATTTCAAAAGAATATTTTTTGGAGTTTTCAGAACGGAACAGGGACTCGGAGCTGTTGGCGCGCATTCCCACATGGCCGATCTGCCAAGAATAATAATTCTTTATCTTCTTCACTTCATTTTACCTCTGCATTTTTTAAGATACGCGTACGTCTTCTTAACTTTGGTGACAGGTGCTATTGGAATGTATTTTTTGCTTGAAAAAGCAGTTATAAAAGAAAAAACAATCAGCATGTTGGGCGCAGTATTTTATCTTCTTAACATTGGAACCTACCAAACTTTTGTTGTGCCCTTTGAAATGTTTACCACGCTTTATGCTACTTTGCCCTTTATATTTTTATTCGCTCACAAATTTATTCTTGAAATCAACCATAAAAGACGGAATCTAATACTCTTTTGCGTATTTATGTTTTTAAATACACCTGCGGCCTACGCCGCCACTCTTTGGTATGTATTTATAGTATGTTTTACAATCTTTGTCCTTTCTATGGCTGTTTTAAACCGCGTCAGCCTGAAACTGCCAATAATTTTGTTTTCTGTCACTTTTTTGGTTAACGCTTACTGGCTCCTGCCTAACTTTTATTTTCTTGCAACACACAGCTTGGAAGTGCAAAATGCCAATATTAACAAGCTTTTCTCAGAACAGGCTTTCTTAATAAACAAGCAGTTCGGAAATTTGCCGGATATTCTTCTTTTAAAAAGTTTCTATTTTGACTGGACTATTTACGAGGGCACCAGCACGTTTAAAGACTTAACGGCTGCTTTCTCTGATCATTTTAAGAGGTTGCCAGTTCTAGTTTTAGGTTATTCTTTTGCCGCCCTATTTATCGTGGGCCTTATTTTTGCCGTCAAATCAAAAATGAGGGAATCTCTGCCTTATGCCTTAATACTTCTGCCTTCAGCCTTCTTTTTAATAAATGATAATTTCCCGTTTTCGGGGATTTTCACTTTTCTGCAATCAAACGTGCCCTTATTTAAAGAGGCATTACGCTTTCCGGGAGACAAAATCATAAATATTTATACCTTTATTTTCACCATTTTCTTCTCCTTAAGTCTTCTTTTTCTCTCAACCTTACTTAAGAAAATCAATTTTAGGCTGGTACACATATTGGCCCCGATCATTCTTATTGCGCTGACTGTGTTTTACATGCTTCCGGCTTTCTCAGGAAATTTCATCAATCCGCGCATGAAAGTAAATTTACCAGAGGATTATTTTAACCTTTTCTCATATGTTAAGAACCAGCAGACTAAGGGTAAAATAGCGATTTTCCCCGTTCATTCTCCCTGGGGATGGATTTATTACGACTTTGAAGGCCAGAAATATCCTTTGTTTCAGGGAGCGGGTTTTTTGTATTTTGGACTTAACAGTCCGCTTCTTGACCGGGATTTTGACAGATGGAATATTGTAAATGAGAACTACTATAGAGAAATTTCATACGCTGTCTATAGAAATGATCTTAGTTTGTTTTCCAACGTTGTCAAAAAATACAATATTGCCTTTCTTCTGATAGATAAAAATGTAATTTCCATTCCAAATCCCAGTAACGTATTATATTTTAATCAAATTGAAAAGCTGATTAGCCAAAGCGGACTTGCCGCGCCAAAACAAACTTTTGGAAATATAGATATTTATAAAATTAAAAACCAGGTAAACCTGGTAGAGACAAAAACAAAACTCACCGCCGTTTTGCCACATGCCGGCAGTTTTTACAGGGATGATGCTTATCTAAAATATTCCGACTACATCTCATTTAATAATATATCTGAGCAAGAAAATTATACGCCCTCTATTTTTTTCCCATACAGGAATATTATAAACAATCAATTTAAAGTAAACGAAAAATTTATTAAAATTATTCAGGATAAAATTGTTTTTGATTCCAATCTACCAGCGGATAATTATACTTTTGACACTTTTGAAAATAATCAACTGCTACCCGCGGACTTAGTAGCCATACAAGGTCAGAACACGCTTAATATTTCTTTTTATCCCAATATCGCAAAGCTTGACGGAAATTCTCTCTCCTCCTCTATCAGCGCTATTTTTACAACCGTTGCAAATCAGAACCCAACAATCGTTACTATAAATCAGCAAAATATTTTTAATATTCCAGCTTTAATCCAAAATGTTTACACTCCAATCGGAAAAACATACCTAAATAATTCGGGTAATTATATTGCTCTTTATTCAGATTCGAACCGGCTGAATATATCTGATCCAATACACAAAATTAATCCTGTTTTTACTTACTGCAACAATGACAATAATTCAACAGCGGTAAGCGCTTATATTTTAAACGACAAAATACAAATCACGGGCACAGATGATGTCTGTGTCACAATTCCTATTGCTAAATTAATAGATAAAAAACTTATTGGTAAACATCAGGAACTTTTACTCACCCAAAGTTTTAGTTATACAGGAGATAGTTCTGTTTTAAGCTGCATAGAAGATATTCAATCAGGTTCCTGTATTTATTACCCAAAGAAAGAATTAAAAGAAAAAAATTTTTCCTTCATGTTTCCTGTTAAAACAAGCGACCTTGACAATCTGGCTATAAAGCTGATTTTAACCTATGAAGACAACCAAATTAAAATGAATGAGGTTTCTAAACTAGTTTTCACAGTATATTCCCCTGTTCAGCAAACCCTTATAACTTCTGATTTAATCAGGGATTCATTCACAAAAGAAAATGTATTCAAATTTAGCAAGGTTGGTGTACCTAATAATTCTGCGGAGCTGAAAGGCTCGGATGCTGCAAAAATAGATAGCTTGAAAAATACATGCAAAACTGCCAGCAGTATTTCCGATAAAAAAATATTTTATACCAATAACCAGAAAGTAATAAAATATACGTCTTTGTCAGGAAGTTTTTGTGATCAGTTTGCTTATGACAACCTGCCCCACAATCAGGCTTATCTTGTCACAATTGAGTCTAAAAATGAAAAAGGTCTTCCTCTTAGCTTTTGTTTATTAAACAATATTTCAAAAAGGTGCGATATTTTTACAACTCTTGGCAAATGGGGAAATTTTAACAAAGACGTTTTTCTGCTTCCGCCGTCAGATACACAAGGAACAGGCTATAATATAAGCTTGGAAAATATAGGCATAAAAGGCTCAACCGCAATAAATTATATAAAGTCAATAGGTTTTATTCCCGTTCCGATTGAGCTGATACAGAATATTAGAACCGAGAAAGGTACAAAAATTAATTCTTATTCCGGACAAATTGTAACCTCACAAGAATACAATCCTCTTCTTATACTTATTACGCTCAAAGGAGAAACCCCCCTTATAAACCTCAACTATTCATACGAAAATGGATTTAAGGCCTATTTCTTAAGCTGTGGGAACTCTTTTTCATGTGGCATCAAATCTTATCTTGCTCCAATCTTTGGCAAGGAAATCAAACAGCATGTTCTGGTGAATAATTGGAGTAACGGATGGATCCTGCCCAAGAATATGGATACCAACCAAAAAGTTGTTGTAACTTTTCTTCCGCAATATCTTGAGTTTTTTGGATTTATATTGCTAATACTTAACTTTGGAGGCTTGATATTTTTAAATATTCAAAAAAGGTGAGGATGCCTATCACGTACAAACTTTTATATTCCTATGCCTAAAAAGGGAAAGAATGCCTGGGACGTAACTATCCTTATCTTTTAGACTTAGGTGGGAGTAAGAAAGCCTGCCCAACTCTCTTACCCCCATTAAAACTAAAAGAATTAGTAACGTCCCCTGCCCAACGCTCTCATTCCTGATTAAAATTTACAAATTATTTTGCAAAATCTTCTAATCTGCATTATTATCGTATCGTTTCAAGATCGAATTATCAATCCCCACCAAACCTAAAAAATAATTATCGGTACAACCTAATTGCTATGTTTTAGCTTCGCTATTTTTCCTTGACAAAAAAAATTATTTCTGTTATTTTTTTGACAAGCATTAGTCTTACCCTGCCTAAAGACTAAACGCTTATTAACAAAATAAAAGAGCATTGCTTCTCGTACTGAGAATTTATAAGTTAAGTAGCGAAAGCGATGCTCTTTTTTTAAAGATCTGCCACAACCAGTTTGTATGATTGCGGCTCACAATAGCGCAACAGGAACACTTAATCCTTTTTCAACCAGTTTTTTGAATTGCTCACGGCCAGTTCTATTAATTGATTCCTGATAGTAATCAAGCAATTTCCTCTTTTTATTCTTACCCGAAGTAAGAAATTTAAAAATTTTCATTATGAATGCAAGTATACCACAAGATGTCAATACTCGCAACCTATAGCAAAAAATAGGGCAAAAATGAATAATCCTAGAGTAATTTTAATGATAAACAGATTGATTATTCAATGTAAATTTTGAATTGAAAAAAATGTGGAAAAAGCTGTTGATAAAAAATTCTTTTTTTGTCTTATATTATTTACTCTACCCGATTAAATTACCCTCTTGACAAAAAAAATCTTTTCCTATTAGAACTAATAGTTGCGTCTTGGATCTGAAAAAGTAAAACCTCCACTTTTTGTCATACGTGAGGCATTAACAAATTGACTGTGCGATACAGGTAAACCTTTATGGCAGGAAGAAAATACTAACAGAATAAAAATTGAAACCAGTGATTGAAGACTTACTTATTCTTCTTCTTTTATTTTGGCAAAGAGGATTTTTCCCGCGTCAGTTTGAATAATCCTTGATACTCCTACCTTAAGAGTCTTGCCCAAATAGTCTGCGCCTTGTTCCACCACAATCATTGTACCATCAGGCAGATAACCTACTCCTTGCCCTTCTCCTTTTCCTTTTTGAATTAATTTAATCCAAAAAGAATCACCAGGCACTGCCTGAGTTTTTAGTACGTTTGCTACCTCATGGATATCAATAGACAACACGCCTTCAATTTTTGCTTTTTTTGATAAGTTAAAATCGCATGTAATAATTTTTCCTTTGTGTTTTTTGGCGTATTCTATCACCTGATCATCCACCGCGCTCTTTTCTTCTTCCTCTTTTCTGAACGTAATAAGTTTTATATTTTTTTGTTTTTTTATCTCATCAAGCATCCGCAAGGCTCTTCTTCCTCTTTCTTTTTTGATATCGTCTTTGGAATCCGCAATATTTTTAAGCTCGGACAGAATGGATTCAAGCAGGATAAGATTTCCTTCAAATATCCCCAGTTTAATAAGGTCAAAAAGTCTGCCGTCTATTATTGCTGAAGTATCAAGAAATATGGGTTTTTCAAACCTGGCGGTTATAATTTTTTTATTGCCGTTTTTTTTCCTTTTTAAGCGTTTTGCCACTTCATCAGCAATTTGAAGCACAACTTTTCTTGGCAAAAGTATGCCCTGGACAAAACCGCTTTTTCCTTTTTTTTCTCCCAATTTATCTTCTATAAGCTTTTGCGGCATCTCAAAAATATTTTCTTTGATCTTTTTTTCAACCTTTTTCATTTTAATTAGTGTCTTGTCCCCTTCTTTACTTCATCCTGATTAAATCGGAATAAAGGGTATTACTTCATTTAAAAACTTAAAGTCCTTAAATGTCAATACGTTTTTAAAACCGAATTTTCTTGCTTCACTCATTCTCTTCTCAAGATTAGAAACATTTCTAAGCTCCCCAAGAAGCCCTATCTCAGATACCGCGGCGGTTGACCCCAAAGGTTTGTTTTTAAAACTTGAAACAACCGCAAGGCACACTGCCAGGTCTGATGCGTTCTCAAGAATTTTCATCCCTCCTACCACATTCACAAATACATCAGCTCTGTCAACAGGAATTTTAACATGTTTTTGGATCACTGCAAGAAGAAGTTCTACTCTTTTTTCACTTATTCCATTTACAACTCTTCTTGGAAAAGAAAGGCCTGAGGGAACAACAAGAGCTTGAACTTCTACCATCATGGGGCGCGTTCCTTCCATAACCACGGCAATGCAGCTTCCGGGTACTTTTTCATTTTTCTTATCCATGAAGTAACTGCTTGCATCTTTTATTTCAAGCAGTCCTTTTTCCTTCATAATAAAAATGCCTACCTCTGTCGCGTCCCCAAATCTGTTTTTGAAAGCTCTCAAAATTCTTGTCTCCGAAAGTTTTTCGCCCTCCAGATATAAAACGGCGTCCACCATGTGAGATAAAAGCATGGGGCCGGCAACAATTCCCTCTTTGGTGACATGCCCGACCAGAAAAACCGGGATCTGATTTTTTTTAGCAAAAGAAACAAAAGAAGATGTTGCGTTTCTTATTTGGGGAATTGAACCGGGAAATCCGGGAAATTCTTTTGATTCCATAGTTTGAACGGAATCTATAATTACCAGTGTCGGTTTTTCCTTGCTTAATACCTCCAAAACTTGGTCAATATTTGTAGCGCTTATTATAAAAAGGTTTCTCTTTTCCAGATCTTTGACATTGATAAGTCTTTCTATACGCATTTTCACCTGATCGGAGGACTCTTCTCCGGTAATATATAAAACCTTTCGGCTGGCCATGTTTGAAACATTTAAAGCAAGCTGAAGAAGAATAGTAGATTTGCCAATTCCGGGATCTCCGGACAATAAAATTACTGATCCTAAGACTACACCTCCACCCAAAACTCTATCAAATTCTTCAAAACCCGTTGAAACTCTGCTGTTTGAGGAAGTTTTTATATGATATGCTTTTTCTAAAGAGATTGCTACCTCATCCGAGTGCGCATAAGAAGTTCTTTTTTTATCTTCAACCTTAAACTGCGCAAATGTATTCCAGTTAGAGCATGAAGGACATCTTCCGTACCACTTGCCAGATTCATAGCCGCAGACGTTACATACAAACCTTAATTTACTAGCCATAATATCTATATGAGTATTTGGAAAATCAAAATTCAAAAATCAAAATTCAAAAGTGCAAGTAAAAAGTCAAAAATTAAAGTATTATCTACTTTTTAATTTTGCCCTTTGACTTTTGCCTTTTATCTGTACATCATTGGCTTTGCTTTCAGAACCGGTGTAAGGACTACTAATCTACGCCTACTGTCAAAATCCTCAATAAGCGCCTCTATTTCCTCCCCCTCTTTGTAGGTAACTTGCGGCGGAATTTTTCCTTCCGGAATAAATCCTAAAACATTTTCGGAAAGTTTGACTGTAATACCTTTTGTTTTGATACTGCTTATAACTCCTTTAACTTTCTGGTCTTTTTTGTAAGATGTTTTTACATCTTCAAACTTGTCTTTTTCTAATCTTTTGATGGATAAATTTACTCTCCTGTTTTCATGGTCTATGTCTATAACCAGAACCTTTATTTTTTCTCCTTTATTAAACATATTCTGCAAATTCTCTACTCTTTGATAGGAAACTTCAGATATATGAATAAAACCCTCAACCAATTGGCCATTTTCAGTAGATATTGAAACATAAAGCCCGTGATTTGTAACGTTATTAATTGCGGCTTCTATCACGGAATTTTTCTTTACTGCCTTTTCTATCTCTAAAGGATTCATAAGGTAGGATGTTGCCTTTTCTGAAAAAATAACTCTTTTTTTAGCCTTATCAAACTCGATTATTTTTACCTTGATCGTCTTACCCACAAGATTATATTCTGACAAAACCTGAGAATTTGGAAGAAAGCCTCTAACCATTTCATTTGTCTCCGCAAAAAATCCCCCTCGTGTTGCCTCTGAAATATATACGTCAAGAGAGTCTTCTTTTTCAAAAATCTTTTGCAGTCCTGAAAAAATCAGATCATCAAGAGTCCTCCTTAATGACACTACCGGAAAACCTTCTTCCGATTCCGGAGACAAAACTGTAGCCTTAACCTTGTCACCAACTTTCAGAAGTTTTAATAGATTGTTAACGTTGCTTTTATCAAATTCCAAAACGAGCGCTTCGGATTTCGCGCCTATATCAAGAGTTATTTCCTGCGGTGTAAGTTTCTTTACTGTTCCCTCAACCGTCTCACCTTTTTTAAGAAACACCATCTTTGAAGAGAATGAAGACATAAGTTGCGCCATAGACATGACCTTATGTTGTGACTTTGATGCCGGAATTAATGTAGTTGAATCAATTTTTAACTTTTGAGTTTTGACTTTTGAATTTTCTAACACTCATTTATCCTCCTTATTATTAAATTACTATAGACATTTTAACACAAAAGAATAAGTGTTGCAATTTGCAAAATAATCTAAAATATTTTGTATAAAACTGTATAGAGAAGAACTACTGTACAAGCCTGCGTTACTATTCCCCACGGCTTATCAAGTTTCCTGTTAATTCCGCCCTGTACTTTTTCTACCCATATAAAAATTGGGTTATTTATGCCTAAAATCAGATGCATTGAAGCTATCCAGTCAGGAAACTGAGCCGCAAAGACGCACAGATAAAGACTGACGTAATCACTTTGTAAAAGAATATTTCTGTAAAGCACAAAAGAAAGAGTCAGGCTAATTACCACATCTACTACCGTTTCATTAAATAAACGCAGCCTGCTTTTTTTCCTCCAGTAAGTGCCCTCATCCCAGTGAGGAATATAATCACAAACAAAGTGAGATGCAAAAGCAAGCGGAACAGAAATCAGCGGATTTGAAATCTTGCCTGCGATTAATGCGCCTACCAAAGCATGCCCTGTTGCTGTCATAAACATTTATTATAACAGAATATTGCGGGTTAAATTGTTATCGAGCTGAACCTAGAAATTATTCATAGTTCCTGATATAAATTCTATGATTAATTTGGTAATATATATAAACTTATGGACGTAGTAATTGTTATTGCAGTTCTGGTTTTTTCCGCAATCCTGCATGAGGTAATGCACGGATTTGTGGCGGACAAACTCGGCGATCCTACCGCCCGGCTTATGGGCCGTTTAACTCTTAATCCCATTCCCCATATAGATCCTTTATCAAGTATACTTATTCCTTTTCTTCTTGTTGTAAGCGGGTCTCCTATTATTTTTGGAGCCGCGAAACCGGTTCCCGTTAATCCCATTTATTTTAAAGAGGGAAGAAAAGACATGGCCTTGGTGGCGCTTGCCGGACCGCTGACAAACATTGTAATCGCTGTTACAGCTTCTGTTTTATTAAAGGTTGCTCCGACAGATTCTTTATCCTTAATTTCAATGATTTTATATACAATAGTTTTTTATAATCTAATCCTTGCTTTCATAAATCTTATTCCTATTCCTCCGCTTGACGGATCAAAAGTGGTAGGATCTTTACTACCAGATGAACTTGCTTCTACCTATTTTTCTATAGAGCCTTATGGAATTTTTATAATTTTTTTCCTGCTCGTTTCTCCTCTTGGAGGATTCAGCTTGGGAGGCTTAATTAACAAATTATTGATATTATCTCTTAAATTACTCGGTCTCTGAAATATTTTTACCCCACAAAAAATCCTGCTTTTTATAGCAGGATTGTTGCTTTTTGACAAATTGGGGAACTATTTAATTTAAAGTTCAAAGTGCAAAGTTAAAAGTTATAAAAATCTTCCTTCTAACAACTTTGCATTTTCAATTAGTTTTATTTTGCTCTTGAGTCCCCCGGCCTTGACCTATTTTCCCCTGCATACGCAAAGTATCGTGGGCGCTGGACCGTTTCACTTCTCTGTTCGGAATGGCCCGCTTCGCCGATTGCTCAGCGAGGCGAGGAAAAGGTGGTTCCAATCCGCTCCAAAGACCGAAAGAGTCAAGAGCAAAATGACGTTCTATGTCATCCTGATCCCGATTTGATCGGGAGAAGGATCCCATCAACTTTTGGTAAATTAACGGGATTCTTCGCTATGCTCAGAATGACATTTTTCTTGATTTTCTAAAATCTGCGCTATTTTCGGCTTATTAGTACGGGTTAGCTGAACGCCTTACGGCGCTTACACATCCCGCCTATCAACCCGTCTCGCCTTACGGCTGACGAGGTTCGCCTTGCGGCGACCTTGTGATCTACAAGGAGCCTTAGCCACTTAAGGCAAGAGATCTTATCTTGGGGTGGGCTTCCCACTTAGATGCTTTCAGCGGTTATCCCATGGGAATTTAGCTACCCAGCACTGCCAGTGATTTAACGCACCGACAACTGGCACACCAGGGATTCCCTCATCCCAGTCCTCTCGTACTAGGGACGACTCCCCTCAAATCTCAAAACGGTTGTCCTGGATAGAGACCGAACTGTCTCACGACGTTCTTAACCCAGCTCGCGTACCCTTTTAACGGGCGAACAGCCCGACGCTTGGAAGCTTCTCCACCTCCGCGCTAGGATGAGCCGACATCGAGGTGCCAAACCGCATCGTCGCTGTGGACGCTTGGATGCGATCAGCCTGTTATCCCCGGGGTAGCTTTTATTCGTTAAGCTACGCCCTGACCACTGAGAGAGCGCAGGATCACTATGACCTGCTTTCGCACCTGCTCGACTTGTAAGTCTCGCAGTCAAGCTGGCTTATGTCATTGCACTTATAGCGCGATTTCCGTCCGCGCTAAGCCAACCTTTGCACGCCTCCGTTGCACTTTAGGAGGCAACCTCCCCAGTTAAACTGCCCACCAGACACTGTTCTTCCACCGGATATTTTTGCGGTAAAAAAGTAATGCTCACTCATTCCAAAGAGAGGTATTCCACTGACCCCCGCCTTGCGGCGAGGTCCCTCCTATTCTCGACAGTTAGAAAAAGCCTGCAAATGTCAAGCTACAGTAAAGCTCCCGGGGTCTTTTTGTCCTAGGACAACCAGGCCGCGTCTTCACAGCCATCTCAATTTCGCCGGGTAGATGATCAAGACAGTTACTAAGTCATTATGCCATTCGTGCGGGTCGGAACTTACCCGACAAGGAACTTCGCTACCATAGAACAGTTATAGTTACTGCTGCCGTTCACTGGAGCTTTGATAAAAAACTCACCTCTTACGAGGATCATTTTCCATCATTGACTTACCAGCACTGGGCAGGCCTCAGCCCCTATACGTTGCCTTTCGGCTTTGCAGGGACCTGTGTTTTAGATAAACAGTTGCTTAGTAAACATTAGCTGCGGCCCCGCCAGAGGCGGGGCAGGGCATCTCCCAAAGGTTACGCCCAGCTTTTTTGCCGAGTTCCTGGATCATCCTTCTCCCGATCGCCTTAGTCTACTCGACTAACCCACCTGTGTCGGTAATTTGGTACGGCATAAAAAAACACTCCCCACGAATCTTTTCCTGCAGATTGAAAGAGAAAATCTTGCCCTACTTGGTTGCCCTTTCAGACTCGCCCATCACTTGGTTAAAACGTCTAGACGGATTTTCCAACCTAAACTGCCTCGTGATTTAGACGCTGTCGTTTACAACGCACTTTTCTTCCATTCCAGTCAATCCTTAGGTAATAACGTGTTCTCCTATGTAGTCGAATTTTGACGACTTGTCCATCCGGCTACCCCGCATTAAACACGGGCCACCGTTAGGAACCGACTAACCCTCCGCTGATTTACATTGCGGAGGAAACCTTGGGTTTTCGGCGGTCGCCATTCTCAGGCGACATACGCTACTCATACCGGCATTCTCACTCCTAAGCGCTCCACTCTGCCTTACGACAGGGCTTCACTGCACTTAGGACGCTCCCCTACTACCCCGTCCCGCCAGAGGCGGAACAAGATCTTCGTCATCGGCATCAAGCTTAATCCTCGTTCATTTTCGGCGCTAACTTCCATCGGCTAGTGAGCTGTTACGCTATCTTTAAAGGATGGCTGCTTCTGAGCCAACCTCCTAGGTGTCTATGGAAATTAACTTCCTTAACAACTTAGCTTGAATTTAGAGGCCTTAGACGGAAGTCTGGACTGTTTTCCTTTCGACCCACGAGCTTAGTCCCGCAAGTCTGACTCCTTGTCTTAAAACTCCTGGTATTCGCAGTTTGGTTGATCTCTAATGCTTGCGCATCAGACACCATCCAGTACTCTACCCCCAAGAGCAACAAACAAAGGCTATACCCATATATATTTCGGGGAGAACCAGCTATCTCCGGGTTCGTTAGGCATGTTGCCCCTAACCACAAGTCATCTCAACCCATTGCTACGGATACGAGTTCGGGCCTCCCCCTACCTTTCGGCAAGGTTCACCCTGCTCATGGTTAGCTCACCCGGTTTCGGGTCTATTCCAGTGTGCTAAATATCCCGGTTAGGGATCGCTTTCACTTCGCCTTCGCCAGTTTTAAGTTGGCTTAGACTGATGCACAGACGGAATAACTCACCGGTTCATTCTTCAATAGGCACGACATCACTCGTGCAAAACACGAGAAACTCAAGCAATAAATTCAAAAAGCAAAATGCAAAAATACTCGCCTCGCTGGCGAAGCGGGCAACTTAAAAGTAATAAAGTGATTTAACTTTTAAATTTTTTACCTGCAATTCTAACTTTTGACTTATCGTTGAATTCCTTGTGCTTCGCACAAGCTTTGTCTGCTTGTTAGTCAATAGTTTCAGTAACTCTTTCACTCCCCTCCCGGGGTGCTTTTCACCTTTCCCTCACGGTACTAGTTCACTATCGGTAGATGTTGATGTTTAGCCTTGGAGCGTGGTCGCCCCGGCTTCCCACAGGGTTTAATCGTACCCCATGGTACTAAGGAACAGGCGAAGAGTTGAATTAGTTTCGAATACAGGTCTATCACCTTCTGTGGCAAACGCAATTCCAGCGCTTTCTTCTACCAATTCATTTTGTAACTCTTTTTGCATTTAAGCCAGCCGTCCTGCAACACCACATTCATTTTACTGAATGTGGTTTTGGCTGTTCCCCTTTCGCTCGCCGCTACTAAGGGAATCTCTGTGATTTATTTTCCTCCGGTTACTGAGATGTTTCAGTTCACCAGGTTCCCCACCCGTCACTAGTATGTCTCACCCGAGGGCAAAACAATTTCATGACAAGGTTTTCCAGCAAAGCTGGAAGAGTTTCCTCATTCGGACACCACCGGATTATAGCCTCATAGGCGGCTCCCCGGCGAGTTTCGCGAGCCTTGATACGTCCTTCTTCGGTCAACACCTCCTAGGCATCCACTATTGACATTATGAAATAGCGCAGATTCTAAAAAATCAAAATTACATCTTCAATAGCTTTCTGCAAGCCCCAAAAAGAAGATGTCGCTTCCAAAAAACTCCGATTTAACGGAGATTCATTGAAGCACTTAAATATGATCCCGATCTAAAATCGGGATCGGCCTAGTTGTATAAAAATAATCCCCCAATTGTCAAAGTGCCCTTAAGCCTTTTTTCAAAGCTTCAGAGTAAACCCTTTATTTCTAATTCTAAAGAGCTTATTCCAAAGCTCGAACATTTCGTGTTCACACTGAGTGTTCACACTGAGTGTTTACACTGAGGTCGCCAAAGGCGACCGAAGTGGACTTGGGCGGACTCGGACCGCCTACCTCTTCATTGGTCCGAAAAGGGCCTTACTGGTGGACCCGAGGGGAATCGAACCCCTTACCTCTTCATTGCAAATGAAGTGTTCAACCAGCTAAACTTCGGGCCCTCACGGACTAAACAAATGAAGTTTATCTAGTTATTAATGTTCTATTTACCCCGTCAATCGCTTGCTATTTTACGGGGCCAGCTGAACTACAAGCCCGGTATTAAGGCAAGCATGCTCACGCTTAACTGAATCATCAACGCATTCCGCTCTACCACTTATACTCAAAAAAATATTAAATTTACAATCCTTGGAGAATCAAAAACAGAAGATAAGAACCCAAAATCAGTCTTTTAAAAGATAAAAAATCATCATGCTTTTTTCGATTTTCCAAGGCAAAAACATAATAACATGATGCCAAGCTCATGTCAAGCTCGAGTCTTACCAAATCAAAAAGTGAAGTGAAGGGGTTATGTCTACCTAACCGAAAAAGAGAAGTGAAAGTGTCAGGAAAAAAGATGCTCTCTTTGTA
>Ga0155147_142_pt1 | contig 22700 bp, 26 predicted proteins | sample RifCSPhighO2_01_FD_106115 | JGI IMG/M metagenome (GOLD analysis project Ga0155147, IMG submission 106115) | Candidatus Levybacteria bacterium RIFCSPHIGHO2_01_FULL_36_15
CACTTTCATTTTTCCTCTTGTTTATTTATTATTAAATCTTATATACTAGTATAACTTGTATAAAATCCTCCTTGGCTCGCGCTACGGAGGAGAAGGGGGGTGAATGAATGGATCAAGGAAATACAGAAACAAATACAACGCCACAGGTGCCATCAGTGCCGGTTGTTGAAGAATCTAAGACTCCTGCTGTTGAGAACAATCAGCTAGCGGCAGAAGCTTCTACGATAGCAGCGCCTATCGTTGAACCACAACAGGTACAAAGTACGGACATTTTAGGAGCAGTTGGCCAAACAGCATTTTCTGCGCCGATTGATCAATCAACCCCGCCAGCTGAAGCAACCGTTGAGCCCGTATCCCCTGCTGGAAAAGTTGATAGCGTAGGCGTTGCGGAAGGTGTTGTTCCGGCAGAAAGTATAGCTGATGTTGGTGTTGCGCCTGACGTAAGCGCATCATCTGGTCCAGTAGATAAGGGACCAGTTGCACTATCTTTTGGAGGAGTGCCCGAAGCAGCAAATACGTCGCAAGGTGATCAATTTGGGGCAGCTGCAGTACCGGGAATTACTGAAAAACTAGTTGAGCCAGTTTTGCCGGCAGCAGAGCCAGGAAATGCAAGTCCATCGTTTGGCGGACCGGCAGGACTTATGGGAGGAGCAGAAAGTGCTCAATCACCCTTAAATAATCCAGTTGCAGAGCCTGCGCCTGTTGCTCCACCTGTTGTACTATCTGCGCCCGTTGAAGTTCCGGCCGTTCCGATTATGCCTGCAGGTCCGGATGTGAATGTTGTTATGCCGCCTCAGGCAGTTATGCCGCAGCAGGAAAGAAGACCAGGTGTACTTGGGAACATAATTAGAAATCTATTGGGAAGAAAAAAATAATTGTTTCGTTTAAATTTTTTCTTTTAAGCCGGTATTAATTGGTGTGCAAACAAGTTATATGTGTGTTTTTGCTGAATTTTATTGGGCAAACGCGAAAATGTTACTGAGTATTACATAGTATCTTGTATTCACAGTTTGCGCATAAAATGTTTTTACTGCAGGCAAAATTGCTTGTTTCAATTTGGTGGATCTTGTCAAGAATTTTTTCTTCTACTTCCTGAAGTTCCTTTGCCGTTACTGTCTTTGAAATCTTTTCTCCTTCTTCAACGTAAAATAATGTGACAGTAATGTCTTCAGGTTTTTTTCTGAAATACTGGCTCTCTATTCTTGTCGCGGCAAGCGCGTACATACCAAGCTGAAGCTGGTATGAATATTTTGAATTTCCGTTTGCTTTTCCGGTCTTGTAATCAATTATCTCAATTGCATCTTTCTCGAGCTTGTCAATTCTATCCATCTTGCCTGTTATTCTAATAAAAGAATCGGGATCTGGATTTTTAGCTTCTCTATTTCGTGAGATGTTGAATGAAAAAGGCACCTCAAGTGACAAAGGAGTTTTATTTGGATCAAAATGTTTTAATATATATTCTTTTAGAATCCCTTCCCCCTTTTTAAACATTTCCTGTTCATGAATTTTACTTTGATAGCCTTCGGGTCTCCAGCTTGATTTTAACAATAAAATTAAGTCTTCTTGTGAAAGAATTTTTCCCTGCTTTAAATTGCCGTAAAGTCCCTGAAGTGTTTCATGGATCGAAATTCCAAATGAAAGCGCTGCAGAAGGAAGAGTCGGAAGATTCAATATGTAGCGTGCTTTGTAGTGAAGGGGGCAAATATCAAATGCCTGCAGATGCGTATAAGAAAGATAGGTAATTTTGTGAGTAAAAGTAGTTTTGTTGTTGTCCGTTTTGCTGTCAGCAATCTGTGGTTCATAATTTTTTGTCATTTCAATAAGAGAAAGTTGAGTTGGTTCTTTTTGTTCTTTCTCTTTCTTTTTTAATTCATAGGGTAGTGCCTCATACACGAAGGGAGAAATTTTTTTTTCACGTTTTGTTTCGCTATAAAAATCTGAAGCGGTAAAAAATAAAAGATCTTTTGCTCTTGTCATACCCACGTAGAAAAGCCTTCTTTCTTCCTGCGTGTGATAATCTCCCTCGGGAATAATTTCTTTAATAAGTGAAGAAGGTAGCGGAATTTTTTCTTTTCTTTCACGTGTTGGAAATCTGTCAGAGACTAAATTGGCCATAAATACCACAGGAAACTCTAAGCCTTTACTTGAATGAACGGTTAGAATATTAACAGCATTGTAATCTTTCCAGTCAAGTTCAGCAATCAAGGGGCTGTCTCCCATTTCCATCATAAGATCAATCCAGTCAATAATAGCGTACACGCTGCCGTCTGTGTTTATTGACTCGTAAGTTTTTATCCGGTCAAAAAATTTTGCCACATTTTGTGCTGTTTGTTCTTCTGCCGCGCTGTTTGACGCAATATATTTATTAAAAAGACCTGTATCTGTTAGAAAAAAGTAAAGAATTTGTCCCGCGGAGTCTTTTTTTACTCTTTCCATGTGGCGCATAATCATTTGATAAATCTTTTTAACTTGTTCTTTGACCTCATTTTTAAGATAAGTTTCTTCAACTTTTTCCATGACTTCCAGTAAGGTCAAATTTTTGCGGCGGGTAAGACTGATTAAATGATTTATATCTCGCCCTGAAAGATTAAATATGTCCATATTCAAGACTCTAAATAATGATATAGAATCAGAAAGATCATAAAGAACCTTAAGATATGCGATCAGGTCTTTGATTTCTTCTTTCTGGAAAAGTTGGCCTGGTCCTAAAAACTGATAAGGGATTTTATTTCTTGCTAAGGCTTGAGTAATAGGTTGAGAATGGCTATTGGCGCGTATCAGAATAGCAAAATCTGAATATTTATAATTCTCTTTTTTCAGTATCTCTTTTATTTTTTTTGCGATAGCTTCTGCTTCCTGGTCAACTCTTCTTGTATGTATAAACTCTATTGCTGTCTCTTTTGTTTTACGGTTTGTAACCAGTTTTTTATTAACATTTTCCAGCATTTCTAACCTATTTGGATTATTATGCTGTATCAGGTCGTACGCTCTATCAAGAATTTCCTGGGAAGAACGGTAATTTTTTGTAAGAGTGATAATCTTTGTACCGGGAAAATTGTTTTTAAACTGTATAACATTGGAAAGTGCCGCGCCACGCCACCTGTAAATTGCCTGATCGTCATCAGCAACCACTGTAACATTTTTTTTATTACCGGCAAACAGGATTCCAAGTTCATTCTGCGCGTAATTTGTATCCTGGAATTCATCTATTAAAATGTATTTGAATTGGTCCTGATATTTTTTGAGAATATTTTTTCTCTCTCTTAAAATCCGCAGAGCGTTTGAAATAAGATCCGAAAAATCCATAGCTCCCTCTTTTATTTTTAATTCTTCAAATTTTTCAAAAGTACCTGCAAGTTCCAGAGTTTTTTTTATTTCATCCTCGTCTTCTAATTTTTGACTTTTGACTTTTGACTTTTGACTTTGAGCCCAATGAATATATTCTTTGGGTGATATGTCCTCATCTTTGAGTCTTGAAAAATGCTGCAGGAGCGCTTCAATAAATTTGATTGGGTTTCCAAGCGGCCGGAAATAGGAAAGGTTGAATTTAAAAATATTTTTCCTGAGAAAAAGCGCACTGTCTGCCTCCGTCATGAGTTTATAATTTGGATTTATTCCCATGTTGATTCCTTCATCTTTTAAAAACCTGTCGCAGAAAGAATGGAAAGTTGAGATTGAGAGGAAGCTATAACCGTAAGGCATTATCTTATCAATTCTTTCTTCCATTTCCGAAGCTGCCTTTTCCGTAAAAGTAAGAGCCAAAATCTGCTCAGGCTTTAGTTTTTTCTCAAGAATCAGATATTTTATTCTTTCAGTTATGACGGTTGTTTTTCCGGTTCCGGCACCGGCAATTATAAGAAGCGGTCCGTCACCATGCGTGATAGCCTCAATTTGTTCTTTATTGAATTTAGAAAGCTGCATAAGGGTGTGGCAGAAGAATTTTACCATAAACAGCTTCAAAATACAGCCACCTTAATTATATAAGTTTAATCCTATAATACTAATTGACAATCGGATTTCTTGTGTTATAATAATTTTACAATTGAATAGTGCGTTGAAGAAGAAGAGTAGATAGGCAAGTAGATTATAGCAAAGGTGACAGCTGAAAGCACCACATCTGCAGCTTATTGAAAAGAGCTTCTGAGCACAGAACCGAAAAAAGTATTTAAGACAAGTAGGTTCAAAAATGAGCTAACTGTACTCTGTCAAGGCTTACACAGAGATTTTTTATTGGATGGAAACAGTTAGGAAATAAGGTGGTACCGTTCCGCCAGTTGGCGGGGCCCTTGTGAGCTTCTGAATTTTTAGAAGCTTGCAAGGGCTTTTTTGTTGCTCAAAGATATGGAAACACTAAATGGAGTACCCAAAGAAGTTTTATGTAAAAAGCTTGAATTCGATCTTAAGACCGAAGGGGTAGGTTATGGCTCCAAGCATGAACTTTGGCTGGTTTCACCGCAATACTTTTTAGTATCCGGTGAGCAGTTGTCGCAAATGATTCATTCTACAATGTTGTTTCAGGAGTTGAGAGCAGGTCGGGAGAAAAGCAATGCCCCTTTCTATTTACGAGGTGATTTTATACCACTTGCTAACGGCAAAATGGCCATAGCCGAATACAATGAAGTGCCAGTTGGGGAGGGTGAAATAACTGCTTTGAGGGAAGTATACAAAAAGAACCTTGATTATCCGGGGGGATATGATTGGCCATACTCCAATGCTGCCTCTAATATGTCAGGGTTTTTAAATCAGCATTTTCCCGGGCAGAAGATTGGGATCCTGATTCCGCCGGCAAGGATTAATTACTTAATGGATTATTTTTTACTAAGTCAGTATAGTAAAGCAGCAGGTGTTGATATGGTTATTGTCAAACCGGAAGATTCGGCTGAGAAACTTGCGGGCGTTGATGTGCTTTACAGGACATTTCAACATAATGATTTAGAAGACGTTAACTGGAAACTTGGTCAAACAGCTTTTGAAAAAGTTAGTTCCGGTCAAATGGACATGTTCCCTGCATTTCCAAAAGTGGGAGCCAAAGAACTCATGGCCAAAGTTTTTATGGAAAACTGTGGGGCAAAAGAGCTTCAGGCCTACTTGCCTTGGACTTGGCTTATTGAATCAGATAAAAAGCCTGTTTTTAAGGGGCATATTTTTTCTTGGGAAGAAGTTGTTGATGGCACTTTTCCGAATCCTCTGGTAGCCAAGGCAGTTTCAGGAAGGGAAGCAAAGCAGATTATTTTCTCCGACTCGCCAGATTGGCAGAAAAGGCTATCATTAATACTTTCTGATTCTTCAGAAAAACAAAAATGGATTATTCAGGAGGATTTTTCCAAAAATGCTCAAAAATTCAGCGGCTTACCATATTATTCATGGGGAATAAAAGAGCCTATGACCGGAAAATGCGTTAAAGCGCCTGGAATGAAAACTTTAGACAAATGCCGGGCAAGGGTTTGTTTTACTTGTGTGGGATATGGTGGCAGTTTACAGCCGGTAGATGCCGATGTTTCTCTTCTGCCAAGCAGAATTGTTCATACAACCAGTAATTGTGTTCATTTACCGGTACTTGCTAAACTGTGATGGAGCCAATTATTTTTGATTTTAAGAAATAGTTTGATATTAATGAACAAATATTGTAAATTAGGTAAGGTTTTATGGATAATGATTCGAAATATCTTACTTTTTTAAAAAAAGAAAAAGTATCAGCCGATGCATATTCTTTTTATTTTGCAAAGCCGGAAGGTTTTGAATATCTGCCCGGACAGTATATAAGAATTGTTTTGGAACAGCCTATTAATGACGGCAGGGGCAATATGCGTTTTTTTACTCTTACATCTTCTCCTACGGAAAATAATCTGATAATTACTACCAGAATTATTCAAAGCTCTTTTAAAAAAAATCTTGTTTCGCTTTATGAAGGCGCAAAGGTAGCTTACCAAGGCCCTTATGGAAATTTTGTTTTTGACCCAAGAAACAAAAGGCCAAGGGTATATTTGGCCGGAGGGATAGGTGTCACTCCTTTCAGAAGTATGGCGCTTTATGCCAGGGATAAAAATATTACGAATATATCCATGACTATTATTGCTTCCTTTAGTCTTTCAGATGATATTATATATATGGATGAGTTTAAAAACCTTAAGGAGAAATTAAATAATTTTGATTACATAGTTACTGTCACCAAACCCGAGCTATCAAAACTTTCATGGGATGGGGAAACCGGCAGAATAGACGCTGAAAAAATAAAAAAATATGTAAGTAATATTTCCGGTTCCTACTACTTTATTGCCGGGCCTTCTGTTATGGTTTCCGCATTGTCAGAAGTTTTGAAAACGCTTAATATAGATAGGGAGAATATAAAAACCGAAAATTTTCCAGGATATTAATTATGAAAAATAGGGATAAAATAATAACCTCACTTTCAAAAAAGGTATTTAAGAAAAAATTTTACGATAAGCAATTAAGACTTCTTCAAAATGCCTGGAGTAATCTGCCTGAAGATATTACTTTGGATGAAAGAACGTTTTTTATAGAACTGGTTGAAAAAATTTTAAAATTATTTAATAGGGTAAGAAAAGATTCCGATTTAGATAACCTGAAAAATTGAAACTCCCCAAAATTCCACATGGGAAATCTTAAAAGCGCTTCGTCGGGAGTTGAAATCCCGCAAAGCGAAAAAAGTTATTCATCTTACGACTACCAGTCGGATAATTTCGCGAAGAGGGATTGAATTAGTTTTCCAGTTGCCTAATTTCTTCCTCATCAATTTTTGAGGTTGTAACGATTTGCCTTCCCAGTTTTGAATACCCGCCTTGCACCTGGTTTACCATATTGTAAGAATTATTTATGTGTTTTGACAGGGTATCTATGCTTTCCCCAAGTTTTTCATATTCTTTTTGAATGGCGCGGATTCCGGATAAAATTTCATGAGCTTTTTTGCTGATTTTCTGTCCTTCAAAGCCCATGAGTATTGCCTTAAGATAAGCATAAAATGTCATGGGAGAAACAGGCAGAACCCGTTTGCCTGAAGAGTAATCAAAAAGAGCCGGATTATTGATTATTTCATAATATATTGATTCTGAGGGAATATACATAAGAGCATAATCAATCGTTCCCTCGTTTGTAAGGATATATTTGTTGGAAATTGTGTCAATGTGTTTTTTAACGTCTGTGACAAATTCTTTTTCAAAACCTTTCCTTTCATTGTCATTTTGAGATGAACTCATCTTTCTGAAATTTTCCATTGGAAACTTTGAATCAATCGGAATAATTCCTGCCTCGGTTTTTATAGCCGCATCCACAATTGATCCGCTTTTAAAAGAATATTGAAGATGAAAAGATTGTTTGGGAAGCATTTGACCCAAAAGTTCTTTTAAAACCTGCTCTCCTATGTTGCCCCGCAGCTTAGGGCTTCTTAAAAACTCCTGAAGATCTTTCATGCCCCGCCCAATTTCTGACATTTCGCCAATATTTTTTTGTACGGCAGATATTACCCGTGCCGCGTTATCAAGTCTTTGATTTATGTCTTTTGTGTTTGACTGAAGCGTGCTGGTTATATTTTTGTTTGTGTCTCTCAATGATTCGTTTAAAGTTTTATTTGCCTGATCCAGGCTTACCTGCATGGATTTAAGCCATTCAAGAAGAGTCTGATCGGAATTTTTGTTTGAAAGCTTTTTGTTTAAATAAATAAATATCGCAGCAAAACCTAAAATGAGGACCAAAATAACAGGCAGATTATTTTCCATAAAGTGGCTTTATTTTAACACATTTAGATTAACTCTTCGAATCCCATCCCATTCAGCTTGATAGATCAAACCTTATTAAGTTAATTTCTTTTTATCTATTAATTTCTTTGATATAATTCTAAATATAAATGAATAATAATTTTGTCTTTCACACTAACGAGATGTTGCTTCTGGCAAAAGAAGTTTTTAATAATAATCCTTTTCTGACAGAAGAAACAGGAGCAATTAATGTTAAAGGCGATCGGTCAATCGCAATGGATGTTAAGATAGAGAAAACTTTTATTGACTATATTAAAAAAAATAATCTTCCGGTCAATATTTTTTCCGAAGAAATAGGAGCTCTCAACTTTCATTCCAGCCCCAAATTTTTAGTTGCTTTTGATCCCTTGGACGGAAGTACAAATTATAAAATCGGCAAAAATTTGTTTCCTTTTGGAACGTTAATAGCTTTTTATAAAGGCGTAGAATCAAAACTGGAAAATATAATTGCGGCAGGTGCATTAGAGTTCACAAGAGATTTAGCCTGGCTTTATGACGGTAAAAAGACAACAGACTTAAAGGGGAATAAGGTATTATTAAAAGAAAACTGGAAAATACAAAAATCAACACCTATTTATTTAGATCTGTATTACAAAGAAGGATATGAAAAATATTCTCCTTTGGCTCAGAAAATATCTATAAGAAATACAGGATCTACTATTGGTAATTTATCTTATCTGCTTTCCAATGTGGCAGCAGGCGTAGGTGGAGTGTGCGTGAGAGCTGAGGAGGTTGGAGCGATTTATTCTTTAATAAAAGGCGCCGGGGGAGTTGCGGTAAATCATGAGGGACAAGATTTGGGAAAAGAATCGTTCAGTCCGGAAAAAACTTATCCGATTCTTGCAGGCTGTAGAAACATTGTAGAATTTTGTTTAAAACAAATAAAAGAAGATAAGTAAAGCTTCCAGAATTATAGATTTTCATTGATTTATTAATTAAAAGAATGACATTTTAGCTCCAATCTTTAGCCTATAGTTTGACTTGCTAAGTAATTTCTTGTTATAATCTCAAGATACATATGGGTAAAGAAGAGGGTCAAAAAAGGCAGGAAGGCCAAAGGGAATTTGACATTGTTGTGGGCGTTCAACGGAATCTTTTAAACCGTTTTGGACGCTACAGAACTTCCAGTTGGCAGCCAACCAGAGATAACATTTTAATTTTAGAAGATGAGCCGTTCAATCAAAAGATGATTGAGGAAGCCGAGCCGGAAGGAATTGATCCTGCGGTTGTTAACGATCTTGTAGGATATGCTAGTTTTGGTACTCGTTCTCTTTATGTCCGCTCCACAGAAGGCAGAGGCCAAGCATTTAAGCAGACAATAGCGCATGAAATACTGCACCTTTGGTTTATGAGACAAATGCTGGATGAGGGAGATCCTGCGTCTGACGGAGTAAATGAAACATTTGTTGATACGCTTGCCTTGGAAGGCTTAAGATATTTTCATCTGCCGCGTAAGGCACGTGAGCCGGAAATAGACGGAGCCATCAACAACAGCGCTATCATTAAAGGAGTGATAGAAAGGTTAGGAGAAAGAGGATGGGAGGGATTATTTAGGGCATGTCAATCCGGGGAACAGAGACAAATAGCTTCTTTGATGGAAAGAACTTTTGGCAGTCAGCCAAAAAGAGCTTTAAGACAAACTAATGATTCATTACAGGTGGTTTTTGGAAAAAATTTCTGGGGGAGATTTAAGGAATTGGCACTTATGACATATCTTCAACGCAGTGATCCAACTTTTCAAGCAAAACACCGTGCAGTGGATCATCAAATGCAGCTTATTATTGAATGGGCGCAAATAGACCCTAAATATTTAAGAGAACTGCAGTAGAGTCTTCTCATTCTAAAATCAAGTTCAGTGGTTTAAATAATTTATGGTATAATATTTCACTTGTATGAGAAGATCGGTTGAAGCAAAACCCTCTTTAATATTGATTCATGGAGAGGACAAACCCGAAAAACCTCCTTTTTTAGAATTTCCTAATGCTCGATATGAAAGGCGCAGAGAAGAACGGAAGCAACTAGAATCTTGTGCTGCAACGCCTGAAGATAGGAAAGATATTGGACGCATGAATTGTTTGCGAGCGTCAAAAGAACCCTCAAGCGACAGGGAAGCTTATGTAAATTGGACTTTATCATCTGGTAGATTTGAAGAAGATCCCTAAGATCCTGAGTGAATATTTTCGTTAACTGGAATTTATTGATAGATGATATAATTTATCCATGAAGGAGGAAATTGTTAAGCTTGTGGTTTTTGTTCCACAAACACACGCGGATATTGTAAGGAAAGTGCTGGGAGAAGCAGGAGCAGGTATAGTAGGTGACTATAAATATTGCAGTTTTTCAGTAAAAGGAATTGGAAGGTTTATACCGCTGCCAACAGCGCATCCTGCAATTGGACAAATAGGAAAGTTAGAAGAAGTAGCGGAAGAAAGAATAAAGACTGTTTGTTATAAAAAAGACTTGGATAAAATTATAAAAGCAATTAAAGAAGTTCATCCTTATGAAGAAGTTGCGCTTGATGTATATCCTCTTGTTTTAAATCCCCACGAAACAACTTATAAATGAATTTAGAATTAACAAAATTCTCATTAATCATAGCTACTGTATGGAAATGATATCATATCGTTGACTTTGTTTGCTATAATCGGCTTATGAAGTTAGCAGATTATCTTAAGACTATGAAAAATCCTTTGAAAAAAAGGACAGTTGTATTTTTAATAAAAGATAATAAAGTTTTGCTTGGATTTAAGAAAAGAGGATTTGGAAAAGGAAATTTTTTGGGAATAGGCGGAAAAGTAGAGCTTGATGAAACGATTAAACAAGCGGCAACAAGGGAAGTGAAAGAGGAAATCAATGTTGAAATTATCAACCTTAAGCAAATTGGAATATTAAAATTTTATTTTCCTCACGTTAAAGATGAAAGCTGGAACCAGCAGGTGCATGTTTTTATAACTAATACATGGAACGGCAAGGAACAGGAATCAGAAGAAATCAGGCCGGAATGGTTTGCCAAAAACAAAATACCATATAATTTTATGTAGGATGACGCAAGATACTGGCTGCCGGAAATTTTGAAGGGCAAAAAAATAGAAGCAAGCTTTATTTTTGATGAAAAACTGAAAGTTGCTGATTGGGATATAAAAATATTTCAGAAAATGCTACCAAAAATCAGCTAAAATATAACTCTGGTTTTGCGCTTACTTTATTCCAGGGTTTTGGGTTGTAGTTAAATAAAGCATAGGTACCAATCATGGCAGCATTGTCCGAACAATATTCAAGTTGAGGATAATACACTTTATCATCTAGTAAATAGCGTCTAGCGGAGAGAGACATTTGATTTCTTAGGGTTTGGTTTGCGGACACTCCACCTCCTATAACAATCGTTGAGCAATTATGTTCTTTCGCGGCACCCACTGTTTTTTTAACCAAAACATCCACTATGGCTTTTTGGACAGCAAAGCATACGTCGTTAATCTGTTGTTCAGATAATTTATCAATATTTTTCAGTTCTCTTGGAACCTGGGTTTTAAGTCCTGAAAAAGAAAAATCAAAGTCAAAGGAATCCAGCATTGGGCTTTTGAAATTATATACTCCTTTTTTTCCGCTTTTTGCCCTTTTTTCAATCTCCGGTCCTCCGGGATAAGGAAGTCCTAAAATTCTGGCCAATTTATCCATCGCTTCACCTGCCGCGTCATCACGTGTCCCGCCCAGCCATTTACAATTTGTATGCGACTTAAACAGTAAAAGATCTGTGTGACCTCCTGAAACGATAAGACCAATAAAAGGAAAATTAAGCGTTTCACTTAGTTTTGAATTTTGAGTTTTAAGTTTTGAGTTTGTGACAAAGTTCGCATATATATGTCCAAGTAAATGATTTACAGGAATAAGGGGTTTGTTGAGTGTATAGGAAAAAACTTTTGCCGTTTCCACACCAACAAGAAGAGAGCCTATGAGTCCGGGTCCCACTGTTACTGCAACTGCGTCTATTTCTTTCTTTAATACCTCGTTTGCTTTTATAAATTTTTCTTCCTGAGTCAAATTGTCCCCTTTTCCAATCAAAGCTTCTATCACAACAGGAATGATATATCTCACCTGTTCACGTGCTGCAGTTTCTGGTATTATACCGCCGGTTTTTGCATGAAAAGCAAGAGAAGACGCAGTAACGTTGGATTTAATAAAAACTTTTTTATCTTTTTTCTCTACTACCGCAGCACTAGTTTCATCACAGGAGGTTTCTATTCCCAGGATCTTCATGACTTATTTGATATTTTTAAGCGTAATCTTGTCTCCAGGTTTGATTTTATATTTTTGTGCAAGTCCGGCATTTATCTGCAGAACAAAATTAGCTTTTTCTCTGGGTCTATAAATTTGTATGCTCTTCTGATCTGAAGGCGGCTTAAGATTTTGAAAAACATCAACAATCTTGTTATCGCTTATATAAATCATGTCAATCGCAAACTTCATATTTTTCATCCAAAATTGAACATAATCTTTTTGTTTAAATACAAAAAGCATTCCGGACTCGGCATCAAGTTTATCTTTATTGGAAAGTCCGGCCATCTGCTCCTGTGGAGTTTTCGCAAGTAAAAGCTTAATTTTATTATTGTTCACCTCTACATAAGCCTGATTAGTGTTTTGGGTTAAATTAGAGCTTGGTATCTTTATGTAGCCAGATTTTATCAGAACAAAAGAACCCAAAACAACGACCAATAAAAGATATATAAATATTATTTTTTTCATGTATTTGTTTGTCTTTTAATAATATTTGTAGTTGAAAAATCCTTTACTCTTTCAACTGTCTCGATCACTTTGGCTCCAAAGGCTCGCGCCTGTCTTTCTTTTTCTTTTTTTCTCTTATCCCCTTTTGTGACTGCAATTATATCAGGTTTTATTTTTTCTACAAGCCGATAGTAGTCCATATAGCCTTCAAGGAATGGAAGCGTCACGATTATATCAACCGAAGGCAAATTTGACAAGATATTCGCTCTTTCTTTTTGGTTATTTACAGGTCTTTTTTCTCCTTTTGATCTTTTGACAGACTCATCACTCTCAAGAGCTACTAAAAGCTTTCCTCCCAGTTCTTTTGCGCTTTTAAGAAATTTTATGTGTCCGGTGTGCAAAATATCAAAACATCCTCCCACAAGGATTATTTTTTCACCTTTTTGCTTTATTTTTTTTGATAGTTCTTCGAGTTGTTCAAATTTTATCACTTTGTTCATATTTAAGATTTTAAATTTCAAATTTAAAATAGAATTATTGCTCTTTTGTTCCTCTTAGATAAATGGCCTGCCAGGGAGAGTATTTTGATGAAAATATGTCGTTAATTATTGTTTTTCCGTTTTTTTCCACTTTGCGACTGAAAGTTACGTTTGCGCCAATTGCTTCAAATTCCACCTGTTTTGTTTCTCCTTTTGGAAGATTAGGATCATCCTGATAGGTAGGAGGCGGAGGGGAGGCAAGGCTTATGACAATGGGCTTACTTATGGTAATTTGCCTGTTATCTTTTTTGCCGTAAAGAGTAAACGTCAAGCTTAAATTATCTTCATCAGCTGAACTTTGAATAAGTATATAGTTTGCCGTGTCATTTTTAAATTTTAAATCCTCAGTCGGCGAAAAAACAGTTGCATCAAAACCGGGGGGTGAATTTTGTTCATAATATTCCACTCTATAGGAATGAGGGTGCCTTTCGGTAATTGGTAAGCCTGCGTTAAGCAGGGCTCTAAAAAGAGTAGTTGATACCTGACAAACTCCTCCTCCATCGCCAAGTACGGTTTTACCGCCTTTGATTATGTAAGCCTGTTTGTATCCTGTATAGACGGATATGTCTCCAAGAGCGTTATTAAAAGAAAAAGTTTCATTTGGCGCGACCAGAATGCCGTTTATTCTGGATGAGGCCAAAATTACATTATGAATCCTGTTGCTGATTGAACCCCTAAAATAAGATTTTCCTTCTCCTATAACCTCAACAATTCCCAGACGATTAGCTTTTTGTGTGGTGACAACCGGCCATAATATTTTTATAGGGATATCTATATTAATATTTTTTTCTTCTGTTCTCATCATGATGGGCAGCTTTGCCTTTAGTTGTTTATCTAGCTCATCAAAGTCTATTGTTTTACCATTCTGTGATTCCCTAAAAGCTATCACTTTATTGTTTTCCACTGTAAATAAAGCATCAACGGGAGGCGTATAAATTTCTTTTTGTATGAGATTAAGTTTTTCTCTGTTTTTCTCAAAGGAATAGCTGTAGGACGTTGGCAGGGAGATACCGTTTAAATAGGCGTGGGTAATTATATAAAGATTGGTTAGCATGTCTCCTGAACGGCCCAGGCTATGTGCTTGTTCTTCCATTAGGCCGGCGTCAAAACCGGCATTTATTTCAGAGGCAGAAAAGGTTGCGATTTTATCATCAAGAGAAAAAGTTATATGGTTATTCATTTTCTCCAGGTTCTTTTTTTCAAATATCTCTTTTATTTCCTGTCGTGTTTTTCCACCCACGTAAATATTGTCAATATAGACTCCTTCAAAGGCTCTTCCCTGATAAAAATATTTCAATAAAGAGAAGAGAAAACTTGTTAAAAACAAAGCAGTCAGAATGAAACCGAGAATAAACCAAAATAAAGACGATGCAGACAAGTGAAATCTTTTAAATGGTATTGTTTTTTGTATTCTCATTAGTTTACAATAAACGTAAGGGATAGATTTTTCAGCTGTAATATTATACTATAATTAAGTTAGTTAAATTATAAATTATTTTATTTAAATTAAACTGACAATATTGTTATATATGGATAATGATTCAAATACAAATAATAATAACCCAGGTAATAATCCCGCAAACCCAAATCAGGCAAATGTTCCACAAGCAGGCGAGGTAGTTTACAGTTCTGCCGAACAAACAAATAACCCTACGGAATTTGTTTCTGACATAATTTCTTTAAAGAAGATATTAAAATTTATTTTTGGCGGGTTAGCTATTGCTGCCGTAATATTTTTAGTTTTAAAAGTCTTGTTGCCAAATCTGCAGTCTATAAATCCGGAGAAAGTAACTCTTACATACTGGGGGCTATGGGAAGATAAATCTGTCATGGAAGGAGTTTTATCTGACTTTGAAAGAGAGCATCCCAACATAAAAGTAGATTATCAGAAACAGGACATAAAATCTTTAGGCAAATATATAGATAGACTTACAACCAGAATCAGCAATAATGCGGGTCCGGACGTGTTCAGATTTCATAACAGCTGGGTTGTTCAACTGAAAAATATTCTTCTTCCCCTTTCATTGGATGCGGTTTCTTCAACGGAGATAAGTACCCAGTATTACAATGTTATAAAAAGAGACATGAATTATAACGGAGCATATTATGGTATACCTTTTGAAATAGACACCTTGGCTTTAATTGCCAATACGGATATTTTAAAAGCAGCTGGAATAGATACTCCTCCTTCAACATGGGATGAATTATCAAAAGTGTCGCGCCAGTTAACAGTCAAAGATGACCAGGGAAAGATAAGAACAGCAGGAATAGCTATGGGAACATACGATAATATAGATCATGCTTCCGATATTCTGTCTATGCTTTTAGTCCAAAACGGGGCGGACATGAGAAATCTTGGAGGCGCAACGCATAAAAATTCCGTGGATGCTCTTGATTATTACACTTCATTTGCTGTGGATAATGCAGTTTGGGATAATACAATGGAAAATTCAAAGCTGGCATTTGCTAAAGGAAAGGTGGCAATGATGTTTGGATACTCATGGGATCTGATCGACATACTAGCTCTTAACCCCAAAATCCAGATTAAAGTTTTTTCTGTGCCTCACCTGCCGGGTAAAGGAACGACAATTGCAAGCTACTGGGCAGAAGGTGTATCCTCCAAAAGCAAACATCCGCAGGAAGCCTTTGAACTTCTGAAATTTTTATCAAGAAAAGAAAATTTAGCAAAGATGTACACTGCTCAGACAAAAGTAAGACTGTATGGCGAGCCTTATCCAAGAATGGACATGGCGGAACTTTTAAAATATAATAATTTGGTTTACCCGTTTGTATTACTGGCGCAGGATTCTGTTTCAACACCTTTTGCTTCAACAACTTTTGACGACAGCATGAATGCGGCATTTAACGGCTATCTTGCCGATGCAATCAGATCCATTAATTCCCGTGCCTTATCAAGCGCTTCAGCGATTGACACGCTGGCCCAAGGCGTAAATCAAACTTTTTTAAGGTATGATAAATAAAGCTTGTAAAAAGCTCCATCTAAATTAGTTTTTCATGCAGAATATACATGATTCTCTTATAAAAACACTCTGCTATTCGGATATTTTTGACTATCCTTTAACGTTCGAAGAAATTTGGAGATATTATATAGGTAATCTTCCAGTTTCCCGGAGTCTATTAAAAAGCAGGATAAAACATCCGCTTATTTATAAAAAAGGTAAGTATTATTTTCTTAAGGGTAGGGAAAAAATAATTCAAGATAGGGAAAAAAAGCAAAAGGTTGCTGAAAGAAAATTAGACAAGGCAGGTAAAATCTGCAGATTGCTCTCCTACATGACCGGAATTAAACTGATTGGTATAAGCGGAAGTTTGTCCATGAAAAACAGCAGCGACAATGATGATATTGACCTTTTTATAATTACAGAAAAAAACTCTTTATGGCTAACGCGTTTTTTAACCTCTTTACTTTTAGTTCTAATGGGAGAAAAAAGAGACAGGTTTGGAATCTTGGTAAAGGATAAAATATGCCTAAACATGTTTATAAGCCAAAATTGCCTTACTATTCAAGAAAAGGACAGGAATCTTTTTACGGCTCATGAAATCATACAGATGAAAACAATTATTAATAAAGAATATACCTATCAAAGATTTATTTTATCTAATTTATGGATTTTGGAATACATGCCTAACTGTCTATCTATGAAAGATATTAATGCAAGCCAATTAAAAGACAATTGTAGTGAAAAAAGTTTGAGAAACTCATTTTTAACTGTAATTAATAATATTTTCTTTCATTTTCAGTTTATGTATATGAAGAAGCACATGACTTCCGAAGTGGTTGAAAAAGGTTTAGCAAAATTCCATCCGCAAAACAGTAAAGACAAAATACTGAATGCTTACAATAGTAGAATAGTTCTGTATAACAAGAAAATACATTATTTTAAAAAACCCAAAAACGCAGTTTTTGAAGCCATATACTCTAGGACATTGACATATTAGATTGTTTAATGTATATTTTGTTTTGATCAGAATTTATTTTTTTATAACCCTCCCTTTTGGAAAGAAATTGGAGGTTTTTTTATATAAAGGACTATTATGGATAAGAAAAAAATATATGTAACAAAACAAGGTTTGGAAGAGCTCAAGCATGAGCATGAGATACTCGCTAAAATTAAAAGGCCGGAAATAGTTGAGCGTGTGGCTGCGGCCCGCGCTATGGGCGATCTGGCAGAGAATTCGGAATATACGGCCGCACGGGAAGAACTGTCTCTGATTGATGGAAGAATCGAGGAGCTAACAGAAATATTAAAAAACGCTGTAGTGATTGAGGGCAAGAATAACTCCTCAAGTACAAAAATCCAACTTGGATCGCAGGTCACCGTATCCGTAAAAGGCAAAAAAGAAGTTTTCACTTTGGTGGGAGAATGGGAAGCGGATCCTCATGCAAAAAAAATTTCCCATGCTTCTCCTCTTGGACAAGCGCTTATTGGCAGAGGCCGTGGAGATAAGGTTGAGGTAGAGGCGCCTGTCGGTAAAATTTTCTATACAATTTTGTCTATAGCATAAAGTACGCCAGGAGCAAATTTTTATGGCAGAAAGCTTAGTGCTTGCGTATACGTAATTACACCAGGATTTGGACTTTGCGATCAAAATTTTTGAGAAAATTGCAAAAGAATTCAGAATATAATATTCGTATATTGCAATAGCTTTACTATACTAGTAACTTTGATTTAATCGGAAGAGGAAAAAACATACATGATACAAAAAAAGTTTAGTAGCACTGAGGCTAAAATCATTGGGGAACAGTTGGGTATAGATTGGAGTAAATTTGACGTTGAGCAGTTCAGGATGGGTTTAGATGTTGAACTTGAGCATGGATTAGTGGACTCTCATACAAATGTTTCAAACGATGATCCAATAACAACCGGCAAGATCGCTCTTGCTCACCTGAATGAATTTCCTGATTATTACACGAGGCTTTCTGAAATGGAAGAGCAGGGAGAACTATATTGGGAAAAAAAGGATAAAAAAAACGAATCTTCTGTCTGATACCAATATCTGCTTCACTTTCAAGTTTTGTTTGTTTATTGCTTTTGCTATAATCCAATGTGATGACACGCAAAAAATGGCAGCTCTTAAAAAGAAAAACAGTTTACAGCTCCCCGTTTCTTAAAGTGTTTGAAGATAAGGTAAGGCTTCCAAGCGGGAAAATCATAGAAGATTATACTGTTGTAGAGAAATCTGATGTTGTTATGATAGTTGCAACAGACAAAGATAATAATCTGATCGCAGAAACTGAGTATAAATACGCTGTAAACAAGTTTTTATTTAATCTTCCGGCCGGGCACATGAATGAAGGTGAAGATCCAATTACTGCGGCCACAAGAGAACTTCTTGAAGAAACAGGTTTTGGAAAAGGCATTTTTAAACAGATCGGAATTTTGCATGAATATCCAACAAAAGACACGCACAGAGTTTATGTGATAAGAGCAAAAAACGTTGAAAAAATCCAAAAGCCCAAACTTGAGGATACAGAGGAATCGATAAAAATAATCCTAATTCAGCTTACTGACGTGAAAAAGGAAGTTTTTAAAAGAAAATATCATGCCAGTACTGTTCTTTCAGCATTGGTACTGGCTGGCTTATTAAAAGAAAATAAGGAGGTAGAACTTCATATATAATTAAAATTGAATGGATATACGTGATTTACAGAAAAAAGTAATTGAGTTTAGAGATAAACGGGATTGGAAGCAGTTCCATAATCCTAAAGATCTTGCATTATCATTGGTGCTCGAAGCAGGAGAAGTGCTTGAGCACTTCCAGTGGAAAAATGATAAGGAAATTAAAGAGCATATTAAGAAGAACAAGGATAAGATAGGCGAAGAGCTTTGCGATGTGTTGTATTGGATTTTAACAATGAGTCATGATTTGAATATCAACCTAGTTGAGACATTTAACAGGAAAATGAAAAAAAACGATAAAAAATATCCTGTCAAGAAGGTAAAAGGGACACATAAGAAATATACCGAGCTTTAAAATTCGCCCCATTCACAAGATTCACAAAAGAACTTCTTGTTGCATTTTATAAAAATATGCTAATATAAAATAAGAAGGAGGTGAGATATCTATTATACTAAAATTAAAAAATGCAAAACCGGCCGAATTGGAACTTTTAATCTTTGGTACATTAGTTTGCTCTTTGGGTTTGGGTGTACTGATGGTTAATTACATCGCCCCATACGCTGCGATATTTTTCTTGTCAGGTTTATTGCTGTTCTTGTTGGTGTGGTACAAGGTTAGTGCAAGAAAATAAAGATTTGGATTAATGGAAGACTTCAATTTTTTGGCGATGAGGTATTTTGTGCAGGTGTTTGTTGTGTCTTTATAACAGGAGCCATTTTTATATCAGTTCAGGTTGGTGAAGAAATATTTTTGCCGGCAAGTTGTTGTATTATGCTTTAGTAATTTGAAGATCGCCATAAATTTTGTTATATCGCAAGTTTATAAAATGTGGTATAATATTCTGTTTATGGATAAAGAGTTGGAAATATTTATTGGCGCAACTGGAGATAAAGAAGTACCCATCTTTGTTCCAGGCGCTAGAAAAAAAAGGGATCCTGAGAAGCCTGCGCCTTCACGTAGAATCGATCCCATGATGTTTCAGAGTGCCTCAGATGCGGGAGTCGCAAGCCTTGAAGAAGGACATGATGGTCTTCCTGATCTGTTAAGACACCAACTGGTAATGAAGATAATAAATAGGCATATCGTAGAGGCAAAAAGGCCCACCAGAGGAAGCACCGCACCCCGACATTCCAGTTCCACGCGCAAAAGGTGCGCTTAAAAGAATAGTGGATATTCATTAGGAGAAGATTTGCATTACAAGAGGACTAATTCCGCATTTTTCAATCAGGAATGCTTTGGTTTTTCCGCTTAGATTCATTTTTCTTTCAAAGTGATTCCAGAAGTTTTCAAAGAAAACTCCGGTTACAGCAGCACCGTCTGTAAGCGAGTCAAGCGCATATTGTTTCGCTTTATCTCTTGAAAAATAACGTTCCTTCTCATTTAAACCGTTAGATACTTCTTTCACGTGTTGTATCTTAATATTTTTAAACTTTTGTTACATGAGAAAAACTTAACAGTTTCTCAACAAATTTTGCGCTTTGGGTAATAATTCAGCTTGGAAGTTTAGGCGGAAATTATTTTTGGAGTTTTATAGGTTTGATTTCCACTTTTATAACAATGTGTCCGTCTGTCTGAAATTTGTGGCCTTCTATATAATGCTCTTCCGGCAATTGATCACTTTTTTCCAGAACTGCAAAAATAGCCCGTCTCACGGCAATTCTTCCCCTCATGTTTTTATCCCACTGTTCAGGTGTAAGCCGGGTTTCAAAATAAATTCCAGGTTCGATATTGGCTGGATTACGGGCTACAACTACAGGCGTGCTTACAGAGTACGATACCTGTTCTTCTTCTGTCAGAGTGAAGGGTTTTGAGGCTCCGTATTTTTCAAGACTAAAGTTGGCGTCACCTATTCTTTGATAACTGGGGACTTTAGGCTCTTCTTTGTTCGATTTTTTACTAAGATGTTGGCCATCATTTTTTACACCAACTTTACTTAGGATACCTGCCCAGACTGTTTTTACTTGGCCAAGTCTAGGCTCTTTGCCGTTTGATTTTCCATTTAACTTAGGAGCTTGAACTATTTGCGTTCTTAACGCTTCAGGTGGTTTCATATCTGTTTTTAGTAATATAAAGGTTTTCAGATATAATATCAAGTAAGAAATTACAAAAACTTTTTGTAAGAAAAACTTAATAATTATGTAAGAAATTGGTAAGTTTTCAGATTTTCTGAATGGTTATTCTTCTTGTCAATTCAATCAGATATTAACTTTTTATTCTTAATATAGAATAGATGTTAAAATAAATAGGTTTAATAATACCTTGATTTCATAAAAGTTATATTTTACAATCCAATTATATTTATTAAGTAAGAAAATGAAAAATAACCCAATATACAAAAGTATTCTTGATAAATATAAAAACCATTCAGGCAGTTTATTCCCTCAAACAATAACCCTCTATCATAATAAATTTTCACAACTACTGGAGTCTTCTTTTTTATTTCGTTATATTTTCACATTTGTAATTACGGTAATAATGGTTCTTCTAAAATATTTGTTCTTACCCCCTTTTGAGACTCCCTATCTACTTGTTTTATCCGCAGTTATAGTAAGTTCCTTATATGCCGGACTTGCTGCGGGTTTATTTTCAACTCTTCTTACCGCGATTTTAGTGAATTATCTTTTTTTCCCTCCCCAATATGAAATAAAGATCAATAATTGGACAATCCTTCACACTGTACTTTATGTATCAGAAGGCGTAATAATAAGTTTTTTAGTTGAGACAGAAAGAACTTTACGCAAAAAGATATATGCTCAGGCGCAGCATTTTCAAGTAACTCTGGCAAGCATAGGAGACGCGGTGGTTTTGACTGATGTTAAGGGCAATGTGACCTTTATGAATAAAGTTGCGGAATATTTGACGGGCTGGGCTAACAATGATGCTATTGGAATAAAACTTGAATCCGTTTTTAATATTATCAATGAGAAAACCGGGAAAAAGGCTCAAAATCCGGTTAAAAAAGCAATACTCAAAAATAAAATAGTAGGTCTTGAGAACCATACTGTTCTTGTAAAAAAGAACGGGAATCAGATTACTATAGATGACAGCGCGGCGCCCATTTGTGATCCAGGGGGGCATTTAATAGGGGCGGTACTTATATTCAGAGACATTACGCAAAGAAGACAGCTTGAGCAAAGAAAGGATGATTTTGTTTCTATTGTAAGCCATGAGCTTAAGACTCCCATTACCAGTGTAAAATTGTTTATACAACTGTTAAAAAGAAAATCCGTTAAAAAAGGTGAAGGAGAGTATTCAGCTATTTTAGATAAGGTTGATCATGAACTGAATAAATTAGCAAAGCTTATCAGCGATTTTCTTGATTTATCAAGACTTCAGGTGGGGAAGCTGTCTTATAAAAGAGAATCGGTTTCTCTGGATGGTCTCATAAAAGATACAATTGCTGATTTGCAGCAGATTTATAACACTCATGATATTGTTTTAGACGGAAGCATAAACAAAAAATTATATGCCGATCGGGATCGCATTAAACAGGTACTTATTAATCTTATTTCAAATGCGGTTAAATATTCTAAAAATGGCCATAAGAATAAAATTATAGTAGAGCTTACAAAAGATAAAGATTGGGCAACAGTAAAAGTTAAGGATTTTGGTATGGGAATACCAAAAGATGAGCAGAATAAAATATTTGATCGTTTTTACCAGGTAAATACAAAAAAAAGCAAAACTTATCCGGGGTTGGGGCTGGGGCTGTATATTTCATCACAAATAATTAAGGGGCATCAGGGTAAAATATGGGTGAAAAGCGAAGTAAATAAAGGGTCGGTATTTCAATTTTCAATACCTTTTGATAAAAATAATAGGAGGTTAAATTTTGACTAAAACAGCTAAAAAAATATTAATAATTGATGATGACACAGCAATTCTGGAAGCGTTAAAAATCTGCATGGAAGAGTGTGGTTATAAGGTAGAAACCCTTTCAAAAGTAAAAAATCCTAAAAATATTTTGGATGGCAGTATCCCAGACCTTATACTTCTTGATCTTCGTATTTCAGGAAGCGACGGAGGA